>Ga0100403_1001342_pt1 | contig 22359 bp, 15 predicted proteins | sample CryGeymet201501t_FD_83663 | JGI IMG/M metagenome (GOLD analysis project Ga0100403, IMG submission 83663) | Groundwater microbial communities from Crystal Geyser aquifers in Utah, USA - Crystal Geyser metaG 2015-01t | ecosystem: Environmental > Aquatic > Deep subsurface > Groundwater | place... | reverse complement strand
CAAGATACCCCATCCTGAATGGCAAAGTATCCTCCGAAAATCGTGGTTGCACTAAAGCTCAATGACCATGCAACATCGACAGCATTGGCATTCTTGGTTTTTAATTGGCGAAACCACAAGATTGCAAAGACAAAGCACAATAATAGAGTTAACTGGATCTCACTTTGATACGGCATCAAAATCATTCAATCCCTTTTTTAAGCGACCTTTGATGTAGGAAACAATGTGGCTCATAACGGGAATCTTTTCGTAGATAAAGGCACCCACATCGAAATAGTCTTGATGGAAGGATACTTTGCCATCAGCCTCCACGACGAAGCGGGACATTCCGTCGACTCTGTAAGCTTCGCCTCCATTGAGTCCTTCCGCTTTTAAAATCATAACCCAAGGAAAAGAAAGCTCATTGCCTGATTGAAACTCTGTTCCGATTTCCCATTCTATAGTTTGGGCATTTTTGTACTGATGTTCGTAATAGGCGCGAATTCTACTCGAGCCCTCAATGCGGCCAATCGGGTCAACCAAGACCGCGTCAGCTTTGTAGAACTCTTCGACTAGATGCATGTTTTTGGAGTTCAATTGGTGGAAAAATTCAGATGGCTTCATAGCCAAGCATTCTACAGTGATACAAATATAAAAAATAGAAATGATTAAAGCTTTTGTTGCGGAAAAATAGCGATTCATAGGATAAATCTATCTTAAGGTCATACTATCGCAAGGCCTTCAGGTGGAAATCAATATGGTTCTTGATGAAAGAAGCGATGAAGTAGTAGCTGTGGTCGTAGCCAGCTCTTTTGTTTACGACGATTTCTTGGCCATGGTCTTTAGCAGCTTTAACGAAGTTATCCGTTAGCAATTGCTCTGGATAAAAGTTGTCGTCGAGTCCTTGATCAATCAGTATGGCGCATTGGTGTTTGTGTTCTTTTAGTAGTTCACAAGCATCGTACTCTTTCCAGTTCTCTTTATCCGCGCCCAGGTATCCAGCAAGAGCTTTTTGGCCCCACGGACAATTGATTGGGTTCACAATAGGGGAAAAGGCTGAAACGCTTCGAAAAATGTCGGGATTGCGAAGTCCCAAGGTTAGGGCTCCGTGACCCCCCATTGAGTGTCCAGTGATGGAAATCTTGTCAGCTCCAAAGTCATCTTTGAGTAAGTTGATTAGATCCTTTACCACGTAGTCGTCCATTTGGTAGTTGGTCTTGTAAGCGTCTGTGGTCGCATTCACATAGAAGCTCGCGCCTGTTCCAAAATCATAATCCTCGTCGGCACCAGGAATGTCTAGTCCACGAGGAGACGTGTCCGGACAAATGATCATGGTTTTTGTTTTCTTGAGATGGTTTTGAGCACCAGCTTTGGTGATGAAATTTTCTTCCGTGCAAGTGAGGCCTGAAAGCCAGATGATCGCAGAATCAATCTCGGCGACATCGCAGGGGAGGAAGCACGAAAATTTCATTTTCGTCTTAGTCGATGGGGCATCATGCTCACAAAAATAAGTCATCCCGCCAAAAGTCCTGTGTGATTTTAAAATTTCGTAGCTCATTGGCATTCCCCTTTGTCGTGCTGATTGGTCAGTTGTCGAGTCTTCTTTTTATTCCATACTGAAATCGATAACAGTTCGGATGCTCTTGCCTTCGTGCATGAGGTCAAACGCTTCATTAATTCTGCTGAGAGGCATTTTAAAAGTGACGAGATCGTCAAGGTTGATTTCGCCTTGCATATAACGATCGACATATCCTGGAAGCTCGGTGCGGCCTTTGACTCCGCCAAAGGCACTGCCTCTCCAGACTCTTCCCGTGACGAGTTGGAAAGGGCGAGTGCTGATTTCTTCGCCAGCTCCAGCGACTCCAATGATGATGGATTCGCCCCAACCTTTGTGAGCACACTCGAGTGCCGCTCTCATAAGTTTGGTATTGCCCACGCACTCGAAAGAATAATCCACTCCGCCTTCGGTCATATCCACAATGACTTGCTGAAGAGGCTTGTCGAAGTTTTTAGGATTTACAAAGTCTGTAGCTCCAAATTTCTTGGCCATTGCGAATTTGTCTTCATTGATATCAATAGCAATGATTCTGCCGGCTTTCGCCATCTTTGCGCCTTGAATTACCGAGAGTCCAATCCCACCCAATCCAAAAACTGCTACGGTAGCACCTTCTTCGACTTTTGCGGTGTTCATGACCGCACCGATTCCTGTAGTAACACCGCATCCGAGCAGGCAGACTTTGTCGAGCGGAGCGTCTTTGCTGATCTTCGCGAGTGAAATTTCAGGGAGCACTGTGTATTCCGCAAAGGTCGATGTTCCCATGTAATGATAAATAGGCTTTCCGTCTTTTGAGAAACGGCTCGTTCCGTCAGGCATGAGGCCCTTGCCTTGAGTTTCTCGAATTCTTTGGCAAAGATTTGTTTTGCCAGAGGTACAAAATTTACAAGTGCCGCACTCAGGAGTGTAAAGGGGAATGACATGATCTCCTACTTCTAAAGTTGTAACACCTTCTCCGACTTGTTCTACGATACCACCGCCTTCGTGACCTAGGATCACGGGAAAGAGTCCTTCTGGATCAGTTCCTGAAAGAGTGTAAGCGTCCGTATGACAAACGCCCGTGGCAACGATCTTTACGAGAACTTCGCCCTTTTGCGGTGGTGCTAGATCCACTTCTTCGATGCTTAATGGTTTGTTGGCTTCCCAGGCTACTGCGGCACGTACTTTCATTCTAGACTCCTTGTAAACTTTTAATACTTTCAAGGAACTTAAGATAGCCTTAGCATAGATGCAAGTACCTAAGACCATCTACCAATTAAAACCAAGCTGTAAAGAAAGCTTTGAATGGAGCTGTAAATTTTTAGGCTTTTCGCTATATTTGCTAGAGTGAAATTTTTAAAAGGCTGGTATCTTGCTATATTTTTTTCATTTTCCTCTTGTTCGACTTTAATGACAGGTCTGCCTAGGCCAAGCTCTACCACTCAGAGATTGGCTGCCATTCCTCTCCAGAAACATTCTTTAAAAGACAATGTTAAGATAAGTTGGGACAGATACTCCATCCCCTTCATTCAGGCTAATAATGATGAAGATTTGGCCTACGCATTGGGGATCGTTCATGCGCATCTCAGGTGGGGGCAGATGGAGTTGTTAAAACGAGTCTCACAAGGCAGGCTTGCTGAATCAGCGGGCCCATTTGCTACTGATCTCGATAAGGCCATTCGTGTATTGGGTTTCGAGCGGGCCGCGAAACAAATCGAAGATGCGATGCCGATGAAGACCAAGAGCTTCTTGGGCCGATTCGTGGATGGGATTAACGCTTACATTTCGGGCCAGAATGAGCTGGCTCATGAGCACAAAGTCTTAAATATCAAACCTGAGGTATGGACGGTAAGAGATGTCATTGTTCTCTCGCGCCTAGCTGCGACTGATGTGAGCTGGATCGACATGGCCTCATTTATTCTGGCCGATGATAGCCATCAGGCAAAGAAGACTTTTGAACTTATTCAAAGTTTAGATGAGTTGAGTAAATCAGGAAGTAATTCGTGGGTTGTTGATTCCAAGCGCTCAAAGTCAGGCAAACCTATTATAGCCAATGACCCTCATCTCGGCTTTTCGATTCCTAACTTCTGGATGCTTGTCGGGATGAAAAGCCCTAACCACCATGCGGTTGGGATGAGTATTCCAGGTCTGCCATTCTTGGCTTTAGGGAGGAATCAATACATAAGCTGGGGCGGGACCAACATGCGAGCTCAGAGCACGGACTTTGTGGAATTGAGTGATAACGAGTTGGAAGACATTGATACTGTGAAAACCACTATTAAGAAAAGATGGTGGTGGGATGAGACTTTCGAATTCCGTTATAGTGAGCATGGTCCTTTGTTGAACGATGTTCCCTTTTTTAAAGATAAGCTAGAGAAGCCTGTGGCTATGAAATGGCGAGGGCACGAGGCTAGTGACGAGATCTCAGCATTGCTTGGAGCTACGAAGGCGAAAAGTGTTAAAGAATTTTTTGCTAGCTTTAAAGGTTATGCCGTCTCCGCTCAGAATTTCCTGGTGGCAGATGTTGGGGGTAATACCGGAATGATTCGCGCTGCCGAGTTGCCAACGAGAGAAGAGGGGCAGAGTTATCCATTTATTGATGTTAGCGAGGCTACTAAGTCTTGGAGTCAGCTGTTGAATCCCTTGACCATTCCAAAAGTATATAATCCAAAAGAAGGTGTTATTGTTTCAGCCAATGATAGACCGAGTTTTATAGCTCCACTTCTGTCGAGAAACTTTGCCCCTAATCAACGAAGAGATCGAATTCTTGAGTACTTACGGTCTTCACCAAAATTCTCTGTTTCTGACTTTCAAAAGTTTCAGTTAGATGTTTTTTCTCAGATGTCATTTGATCTTAAGGAGCTATTTTTGGAGCAGGGTCTTGTAGAATCAAAGGAAGGCTTGGAGATACTAAGAGGATGGGATGGCTCCTATGAGGTTGCGTCGAAAGGGGCGGTTTTCTATCAAATCTATTTTTCCCATCTGGCTAAAGCTTGCCTGAATTCTCAGGAGCAGAGGTCCTCAAAATCTCAGTTGGTGATGAAGCATTATTTAACTAGAGATTCCGTTGATAGTTGTTGGCTTGATAGTGTTCAGGAAGCTGAAAAGCAAGCCTTAGCCTCTCGTAAAAAGTATCCGACTTGGGGCGATTTTCATAGGATGCGGGTGGCCCACCCCTTATCCAATATTCCTTTAGTTGGATCGAAGTACAGGTTTCGGGAGTTTCCGATTGCAGGTGGAGTTGAAACGGTTTTAAAGACGGCGCACGGTCTTGAAGATGGCCAACACGTGGCTCGATATGGGGCGCAGGCGAGACACATTTCTGACTTGGCTGATGCGGATAGTAACTATTTTGTTCTGTTTGGCGGTAATGATGGGTGGATTCAGTCGGAGAACTTTTTAGATCAGGTTGATCTATGGCAAAAGGGCGAGTTGATACAGTTGCCGTTAACCTTGGAAAACTTCAATAGCATTAAAACTTTGGTGCTCGAGGCGAAGCCGCTTTGAACGATGGGGGCAGTCATGGCAATCTCTTGCTTAGATTGATTTTTTCCAAAAATGTGTATCCAGCTAAGATTCTAAAGCCGTCACTCTGCGCATCCTGCGGTTAAGCTTCCCAGTAGAACGGCTTGGAGGGTGGTTTTCATTTTTGATGGCATATGAGCAGGCTAACAGGGGGCATTCGTTAGGCCTACTTGTTTTCAGGCTAAATCTAAGTTGTTTCCAAAGGCTTAAACGCTATAATAACGCGGATGAAAAGGTTTGCATTCCTCGTCCTATTTTTGGGTGTTAACTCGGCTTTTGCTGATTGGAGAACCGCGGATAAAAGTAGTGCTGGTATTGCTCCAAGTCCAGCAGAGGAACCCCTCGCTGTCGTTCAAGTTTATTACGCCCGAGCTTATAGTTGGCGAGGAACTTTTGGCGTGCACTCCTGGATCGCCACCAAGGAAGCCAATGCAGTAGGCTACACCACTTATCATGTTATTGGATGGCAGTTGAGGCGCTCCGATACTTCGGTTGTGATTCAAGAAAATGCTATACCTGATGGAAGATGGTATGGATCGGAACCAACTCTGCTAAGAGATATTCGCGGTAGCGAGGCGGAGAGTGCAATCGCGAAGATCAAAGCTGCGGCAAAGGAATATCCACACGGGGGCACCTATCATGTCTGGCCAGGCCCCAATAGCAATACATTTATTTCGTATCTGATTAGGCACACTCCAGAAATAGGTGTTGAGCTTCCACCTCATGCCATCGGCAAAGATTGGCTAGCTAATTACTGGCCTGTAGGGAAAAGCGAATCCAATACGGGGTTCCAAGTTTCCTTGTATGGACTTTTAGGTTTTACGCTTGGACTCAATGAAGGTGTTGAAGTGAATTTGCTAGGTTTAAGCTTCGGGCTTGATCTCTATCGTCCGGCAATTAAACTTCCTTTGGCCGGAAGGCTCGGAATGAAAGACGAAGCACTGTGATGAATCGCCTTCCGATTCTTTCAGCAGACATTTAAGACCTGATTCAATTCTGCATGTTGAACTTTTAGGCGCCCGATGGCGCAAATTGTCCAAAAGAAAAATGGGGCGCTGATGCCTCACTTTTAAAGCCCTCCGGGCTTTGGCATCGACTTTGCACTTCTACCAAACATGTAAAAAAGTAAAACGATGTTTGGGGAAGAAACATTGCTCGAAGTGAAAAGGAAGACGCACATGAAACATTCAAGCATTCTATTTAGAGTTCGAAATTCTATTCTACTAACTATCCTAATGGTCTTGTTGGCTGGATGCTATAGCGCCCAAACTACTAGAGTCCGAACCCCGGCTTCAAGCACCGGCAATCGAATCATTTCTTCAGAGAGTGTCAGCTCCAGTAGTAGCTCGACACCCTTGGACAATCAAGAAAGAAGCCATGCAGCCTCAGTCCCGCTGCTACCTACTGTAAGTTCGTCTGATATTTTAAGAATCGCCCAAGATTTTAAAATTCATTTTATTGAGAAGTTTCAAGTATTCAGAAAACGGCTTAGTAACTTTTTTGCACCGTTCTTTGCAAGAAGTGGAAGCGCTAAGCATGTTGGGGAAAGTGTTGCAGCAAAAACTAGTAAGACTCCGACTGCCATACCTGCCAAACCCAAGCCCAAACAAGTTTCTGTTTCGACACCGGCTCCAAAATTCTCAAGTCGCCCGGAATCAAAACCTAAAACTGTTTCTGAACAGAGGCTAGCTGCTACCTCTGATTCTTATAAATCCATCAAGTTTAAATACGCAAAACCAGGAAACCTCACAAAAATGAGAACTCACCCCAGTCAGGTCAAGGATTTGAAAAATGTTAGAAAAAGAAATCAGATCCCTAAGATCCGCGGAGTTGGATTTTCATTTGGGCGTGAAACCGTCTTTAAAAATAACGTCGCTCTCATGAAGGATTCTCATTATAGTTCAAAAGGGTTAAAGGGGAATGATCTACTCGATGCGCTTGAAGACTATAGCGAGGGCGGAGCCTGCATACCTACTTTGCTTCTTGCAGGACACGGCTGGGGTTCTCCCATTGCGGTTGACGGTAAAAAGATTGATGCCATCGCCAAAACTCACATCGATCGAAACAATGGATTTGGACTATACCTTCGTCATCCCAATGCTTCTGCGGTTAGTGTTGAGGGAGCTATCTCTCAAAAGATCAAAAGCAAGCGGATTAATTTTTGTGGTGAATGCGAAGTCTTTGTCCATGCTTGTAACATTTCCAAGGAATTCGCCGGCAGTCTATCTAGGGTGACTGGTTGTAGGGTTGTGGCAGCCGATTTTCAGGTGAGTCCTGTTACTCCCAAGCCGAGTGATTCCTGGTCATCCTTTCCAGATGACGGCAGATATGACCATGTTTGGTTTACGAGCGCCAAAGGTAATTTCTTTGAATACCTTCCCGATGGCCGTAGGGCGACTATTGGAAAAGGCTTCGTGTTTGATCCCGAGCCATAGCCCTCGCTATCGTTGTAACAATTTTGTTATGGAATAACTCTGATCTGTAGGTCTAAGCCTGATTTTGAGGGCTTAGACAGAGGATTTAAGACGCGTTAAGTCATCAGATATGCTAGGTCCTGGCTAACCCCCTAAAGGAATTGGAGCCATAAGATGTTTAACCACCGCCACCTAGCCACCCATAACGTACTATTATTCTTTGCCTTATTGATATCAGGATTCGCGAATGCGCAGATCCCTGATGAAATCGACCATCAAAAATATCTAACTATCTACCAAAGCAAGAAGGCTACATCCGACAGCCTTAGAAGCAAAGCTAACGATCAGCATTCATTTGTGCGTTCGTTGGAGAGAGAGCTTGCTGACCTTAATGAGCTCATTCGTAGCTCATACAATCGTGTTGATTGGCTTGAAAGACGTATGGCGGATCTGGAAAGAGAAAACCCGCAGCTTCGAGATGAAAACGCCCGATTGGCCAATCAGATTCAGCGCCATCAGTTTGAGCTAACCGCAAATCAGAGGGTTCTCGATCAACTACTTCGAGAAATTCGAGATCTAAGGGACCAGCTCAACAACGCTCAGTCTCGTAAAGATGGACTCAATTCTGAGATTGAAGATCTTAACCAAAAAATTCAAAGGCTAACTCGCGAGATCAAAGAAGCGAACGACGCGATTTCTTCAAGCACGGACCGCTTAGCGAAACTCGAAGAAAAACGTGTGAAAACGCGTCAAGACATCAAAGAGACTCAAGAAAAAATTGCAGAAAAGAAAAATGAGCAGATCCAAGTTCAGACTCGAATCATCAATCTCCAAAGCAAAAGACCTGAGTTTGAGGCGGCTGTCGCAAGCGATAAAGAAAAGCTCGATCGCTTAAACGAGCGTCTTGTGAAGGTCCAGGCAAATCTTGACCAATCACAAGTTGAGCTTAAGGCTGCAAACACCCAATTGAACAAAGCCCAAAAAGCCTTGGATCAGAACAACAATGCGATCGCGGCCAAGGAGCGTGAAATTGCCGAGCTCGAAAAAACTGAGGCTGCCAAAGAAGCCTCTATCAAAGAGAAGAGACAGGAAGTGCGTTCCAATGAAAAGCGCATTGCTCAGATCGAAACGGAAATCACCAAATTGCAAAGTGAGATTGCCGATCTAACGGCCAAGGTATCAAGCCTTGAGGCGCAAAATACGGCACTAGAACAGGCGATTGCTGCTATCAGTGAAGACATTCAGCAAACGAACAAAAAGATTCGCAAACTTCAGTCCGAACCCGCTTCTCCAGAAAGAGATGCAAAAATTGCAAGTCTTGAAGCCGAACTAGAAAGCCTTAAGACTCAAAAAAATGAAAAAACTCGTGAACAGAAGCAAAACGAGAGACAAATCGCCAACATCAAGCAAAATATTTCAAAGGTAGAAAGTTCTCTAGCGGCTCTCCCTACTGAGAAATCGAATCTTCTCAGCAAAAACTCTTCACTCTCAGCAAGTATCGATTCGCTTACTGAGGAAGTAAAAGGTGTGCGTGCTTCCATTAGAGCCGCTGGCAGGGATAGAGATAGTTTGGCAAGTGCAACAGCTGGACTTGAAGCTACTAAGTTAGCAGCTCAAAACGAAGTTGCCGCAAAACAAGCCAGTAAAACTGATGCTCAAACGAAGCGAGATGACGTCCTTGCCAAGAGAGATGCTCAACAGGGTGAACTCAAGGCGAGCCAAGAGAAATTGGCTGATAACATCGAAAAGACGAAATCTTCTAAAGAGCGTTTCGCTACTCTCACCGAAAACATTCAAAGACTAGAACAAAAGGAAGCCGCAGACCAAGCTGAGCTAGCCGACCTTCAGCAAAAGATTCCCAATACCAAGCGTAATATTGATGAACTCAACAGAACTCGCGATGAACTTATTTCTCGCAGATCAAATAGAAATTCTGAGCGCGACGTACTTCTCGGGCGCTTGTTCCAAGTTGAGCAACGTATCGCAAATCTAAGAGGCGAAATTCAGAGCAGACGCTCCAATGCAGATGATCTTGAGAGAGAAAACATGAGGCTAGACACCTTGATCTCTCAGAAGAGTCGCCAGATTAGAAACAATGAAGATACCATCGCTTCTAACTCTCGCGAAATGAGAGACGGATATGCTGAGATCTCACGTGTGAATGCCGAGATCCCGGTTCTTGAATCTAAGGTTAGACCGTTAGAAAACAAACTTGCTAGCAATCGCGCCACTGCAGCTAGCTTTGAAACCGAAGCTCAAGTGGCAGAGGACATCACCGCTCGAGCACTTGCAAAATACCGTGAAGTGAGGGCACTATACGACTCTCGTCTTCTTGCCGCTCAAGACTCAGGTAAAGCTCAAGGACTGAATCTTGGGGAGCAAGATGGCTACCGTGATGGTGATGCCACCGGTCAGCAAGACGGATCGCGTGATGGATACGCTCTAGGTCGTGACGAAGGATTTGCTTGGGGAGCTGCCAAAGGCAAGGCTGATGGACTTTCACTTGGTGATCAAGAAGGTTATGCCTACGGAAGAGCTCTTCCGGAAGCTTACCAAGCGGGTTACGATGCGGGATATCCAGTTGGTGAAGGTGAAGCTGCTCAATATGCACAGCAAACTGACTACCCACAGGCGCGTAAAGACCGTAAAACTGCCTTGCTTGCAGCTCCAATTAACAAAAGTGTTGTCATCGATAACTCTTCTCGAACTGGATCCAACACGAACTCTGCAGCACTTTCGGCAGCTCATTCACAGTTGAGTGTGACGGATAGAGCTACGATTCCATTTGTGATCGAGGCAAGTGAAAGAGAAGCCATGATCAATGAGCTTGGCACAGAGTGGGTAGCCATATCTGCAGAAGCTAGTATGACGGATCGCGCGATTCTCGTTGAGGTTCCAGAGCCAGATTTAGGTCGTGCCAACTGTAACCGCGGGTATGTTGATTTTGATCAAGCTTGTAAGGCTTACTTCGTGGCAGCTTTCAAATCGCAATACGCAAAAATCTACGACCTGCAATATAAGACCTCCTACAAAACTGCTTTTGACGATCAAAGAGAGACAGCGTTTGAGAAGCACAAGATGGATAAATATCAGGAAAGTTACGATGCAGCTTATGCGCAAGCCTATGCGACAGCTAGTGAGCGTGGTGCAAATGATGCCAAGCAAGAAGGCTTTCGCGAAGGCCGTGTTGCTGGCTACCAAGAAAACATCGAGAGCTTGAGGGCTCAGGCTTACCAGCTTGGACTTTCTGATGAGACAACTTACTTTGCGTCTAATCCTGTTCTGAGGGTTGAGAGTGTTAAGGTTCGTTTAGCTAGTGAGCTTAATGGTTCGGAGAAACCGTTTAAAGCGAACGATTTGCTTGCGATTGATTTGGTTGTGACTAACTTTGGTGAAGCGGCTTCGGATGCTGAGAGTATCGGTTTGGTTTTTGATTCGCTTTCAAGCAATCTTGTTCTTCAGACTAGAGAGCCTACGCTTAAATCAATTCCTGGGAAAACTAGGGCGACGATCAAAAATGTAGCGTTTGCGAAGATTTCAAAATCGATGGGACGCGGAAGTCTGTCTATGACTCTGAAGTCGAAGTCAAATGATGGCGAGCTTCAGCAGTTTAGAAAGAACATGTCTACTGACTTGTTCGTGATTACAGAAAATGTCATTAAGATGGATACCACGCCAGACATCTACAAAAGAAGAGCCGGTTCTCGCCCGGGGCCAAGCAAGACGATCGCTACTCAGTATGTGTATGTGGAAGTTACTAATCCACTAAATGAAAATGCTGAAAAAACGATCCGTGCAACACTTAGTGGTCCGAACTTGGAAGACTTAGATATTACCGACTCTAGTGATTCTGTAGACAAACTGAAAGCTAGGGATACTGATAAACTTAAAATGACATATAAGATTCGTAGTCGTAACCTTGCAGGACGTTCAATACCTTTAACGATTCGGGTGTTTTACGGTGATCAGTTGACGGCGGAATACGTGGTAAACGTCGTTCCTAGAAACAATTAGTAATCATAAAATTGACCAATTAATTACGGGTCGCATGCCTCGCATGTGACCCGTTTTTTGTATGGCTAGGGTTCAGGACTAGTGGCCTTGAAGGCTAGGCGTTTGAATGACAAGAGCCGATTGTTGGCAGGCATTTCGTGGTCTTTAATAAGTTTAAATCCTGCTTTCTCCATCTGGGACTTGACGTCTTCAAAGCTTCTTATTCCTGATTTCTCATCGCGTTCCTTGAGCTCCTTATCAAACGCTTCATTGCTAGGAGAGGTAAACTTGCCCTCATAGTTGAAGGGGCCATAAATGAACACGAGTGAGCCTTCTCTGAGTCGTTTTCCAAGTAGCTTAAAGAGGGTCTTATTCTCTTTCCAAGACATGATGTGGAGAGTATTGGCTGTGAATACATACTTAAAAATTCCCTTTGGAAAATCATCTCGGCCTACCATTAAAGCCTCTGGCCCGAAGACATTCTTGAGCTTGTAGTCCTTGAGCCATTCTTTTATTGCTTTGTGCTTAGCTTTTACATCGGAAGTGAGCCATTCGACTTCTTTGAAGTACTTAGCTATGTAAACCGCGTGTTCCCCAGTACCACTCCCGATCTCCAAAAGGCGGCCGTCACCTTTGATGTAGGCTTTTAAAACCTCTAGGATAGGACCCTTGTTTCTTTCGATGGCTGGTGTGGCTTGCTTTTTCATCTCGGTGCTTTTTTAGTAAGGATACTGAGGCAGTCTATTCTTGTTTTGAAGATATTGCCATGATCATTCGATTAGAGCAGAAATTTCAACAACCACGCAGGTAGAGCCACAAGGACCGTAGTAAATTTGCCGTCAGGATTTTTACCAAGTACAGCCACTCTATCTCCCGAGCTGTTAGTCGCTGTGCGATTGCCGTGAATTTGGTAGGAGTGCTTCAGCCGATCGAGCATGTTGTCTTTGACATCTTTGGAGTAGCCTTCACTGCCCTTGCAGAATACGCCCATTTCAGAATTGTAGTGATTGGAGCGGTTGTCGATGTTGTAGGTTCCGACCATAATTTCTGTTTCTAATTCTCCCATCGAGTTGAGAGACTCGTATATTTGAGTTTTAGAGTGAGTTCCCCATCTAGCCTCCTTGACGCTGTCATCGAGTTTGGTTGTAGCTTCGTCGTGATATAGGCTGGAGTGGACGTGTGTGTTCATCCCCATTCGTGCCCATCTAAACACATCTTTGTAGAGGTTAGCTGCGACATATACGGCATCCGTAGAGGCTAGAGAATTGGTATACATGGTTATCTCGACTTTTCTGTCGAGCAGGTCTTTCATTAGTTTGCGAGACCTACGATTGTTTAAGATATAAGGAGAGGAAAGATATAGGTGTTTGTTTGTCGAACTAACTTTTTTGTTAAAAACCTTTCTAAGGTAGCGGTAATCATCAGAGTAGTCGTCCACTAAACGTTTAAGGAAGGTGCCGCCCGGTCTATCGGTTGCGTAAGTTAATTCGGGACAGATATGGCTTTTGGAGTTGTATAGAATTGGTTTGCCGATAGAAGCGACTTTCTCAAGTAGTTTCTGGTTGGAGTTGTCATCGACTAAGAAGTCCTGCGCTTTTTTGGTTCTTTCTAAATACTCATCGACATTTCGTTTATTACTAACTTTTCTAGTCACGGTTGATTTGCCATTGGCGGTAGACTTTCTCTTTCTGACAAAATCAGCTGGTCTCGTTGGAAACTGAGGGGCTTCAGATATCCTGTTTTCAAAGTATTGATCGAAAGAATCTCTAAGAGTTCGGGCCATTGGCCCCTCAATGAGAACATCACGGTCGAGAAAATTATACTTAGGCGAAAGGTCGAAGTAGTCGTCTTCAATGTTGCGACCACCAGTGATGGCGTATTTGTCATCAACGCTGAGAAGCTTTCTGTGATTCCTAAAATTCATTGAACTAAGTCTAATTGTGGCAGCTGTATTGTAGTATTTGACTTCAATCCCTTTTTCTCTAAGAGCTTTTGCGTAGTATTCATCCAATTCAAAAATAGTTACAGACTTGTCGACAAGAATCCTAACCTTCACTCCACGTTTTGCTGCTTTGACGAGCTCCACGGTGAAGAGTTTGCTTGATTGGTCCAGGGCATAAATGAAGTACTCGACTTCAATATTTTTTTTGGCTTTTCTAATAATGTCGATTCGTGCTTGAAGTGAAGCGATTCCGGAGTTTAGTGCGGTCAACTTGTTTTGTTGGCCGTCTGCCGACTTTTGGACTTGATAGAAGGGGTAGGGGATTTCGTTTTGCAGATCATCGTTTGCAAAAGACTCTTGGCAGTAGAAGCTGGTGCAAGCAAGTCCTGAGAGTAAAAGATATTTATTGATCATGTTTTGAGCCCCCATAGCTGTAACCAAGCTAGTCATCTAAGAGCAAAAGGGATGCCGTTCTAAGTGCTTGTATATTGGGACACTTTAGTCGTAAATTGATGAGTTATGGACAATGCTGTCTACTTATTAGTCAGTTCGGGAGATGGTAAAGTCTGCACAATATGTGCTAAGAATCACCAAGTTACATCACCATGAGGAAGCCATTTAATGATCGCACTTAGTAATTTTTCAAAAGCCTACGGACAGCGAGTCTTGTTTTCTGGAGCTAGTTTTCATCTCAATGCAGGATACAAGGTAGGCCTAGTGGGTCCCAATGGTGCAGGCAAAAGTACCTTGTTCAAGCTCATCACTGGAGAAGAAACCGTCGACTCTGGACATGTCAGTATTCCAGATAAGCTTGTGGTTGGGTATTTCTCGCAAGAAGTCGGAGAAATGGGCGGCCGAACGGCTCTTGAAGAAGTTATGGCAGGTGCAGGACAAGTTTCGAAGCTCGCTGCTGAGATTGCAAACCTTGAAAAGCAACTCGAAGAGAGCGCAGTGAATCCTATTTCTGATGACGACATGGAAAAGCTCTTGGAGCGTTATGGAGATGTTCAGTCAGAATTTCAGGCTAGAGGCGGGTATGACTTAGAAGTTAGCGCTAAGACCAACCTCACGGGCTTGGGTATTGGTCCTGAAGACTTCAACAATCCTGTGGAATCGTTTAGCGGTGGCTGGAAGATGCGTATTGCCCTTGCTCAGATATTGACCATGAAGCCTGATGTTCTTCTTATGGACGAACCCACAAACCATTTGGATGTTGAAAGTATCGAGTGGCTTGAGGAATGGATCAAGGGCTATGAGGCGCCGCTACTTATGACAAGCCATGACCGGGAATTCATGAACCGCATTGTAAATCGTATTGTGGATGTTAGCGGTAAGTCTTTGGTTAACTACACCGGTAATTATGATTACTACGAAAAAGAAAGCGTGATTCGCAGAGAGCAGCTCCTCTCTAGTCACAAGAAGCAGCAAGACATGCTTGCCAAAGAAGAAGAGTTCATCGCTCGCTTTGCTGCGCGGGCTTCGCATGCAGCGCAAGTTCAGTCGCGTGTGAAAAAGCTCGATAAGATTGACCGCATTGAAATCCCTGCAGAAGAGCAGGTCATGCATTTTAATTTCTCCGTCGCGCCTCGAAGTGGAGACGATGTTGTATCATTGAAAGATTTATCCAAAGTTTGGGTAACCGACGATGGGCGCGAGAAGCCGGTGTTTAGTGGAATCACTGGAATGGTGCGTAGGCTGGAAAAAGTGGCAGTCACAGGTGTTAACGGAGCAGGGAAGTCTACTTTACTCAAGGTCATTACCGGTCAAACGGAAGCGACTTCTGGCGAAGCAGTTATTGGTGCGAGTGTAAAAATGGGCTACTTCTCTCAGCATTCCCTAGAAGTTCTCAACCCAAACAACACAATATTTGAAGAGGTGTTTTCCAAGGTTCCTGATCCGTCAATTGGCTTTGTTCGAAACCTTCTTGGAGCTTTCCTCTTTAGTGGGGATGATGTGGAGAAAAAAATCTCTGTCCTGTCTGGCGGGGAAAAGAGCCGAGTTGTGTTGGCCACACTTCTCGCCACTCCACTGAACTTTTTAGTTCTCGACGAGCCTACGAACCATTTGGATATCAAATCTAGAGAAGTTCTCTTAACCGCCCTTCAGGAATTTGAGGGCACATTGATGATTGTGAGCCATGACCGCTTTTTCTTGAGGGCACTAGTGAATCGCGTATTCGAAGTCGATCATGGACAGGTGAGAATCTATGATGGCACTTATGACGAGTATCGCGAACGTCGCAACTAGCTCTTGAGTGCTTCAGCGATCTCAAGGGATCGATTATAGGCAGATTCTAAAGCGTTAGACGTGAGTGTCTCGAGCCCATGGCTTTTATAAGATTTTACAGCTTCAATGGTCACGCCGCCTTTTGATGTTACTTTTGAAATGAGATCTTCTAGAGATTCGTCCTTTTGTGAGCGCATTAATTCTGAACTTCCAATGAAGAGTTGAATGGCGATATGTTTTGCTTGAGCTTCATCGAGACCCCAAGAGACAAGTTTGTCTGCCATGGTCTTGGCAAATAAAAAAACGTAAGCGGGGCCGGAGCCTGAAACTGTTGTGACCTGGTCGAAGGTTGTTTCGTTTGGCATGAGGGCCGTATCTCCACAAGCGGTGAAAAATTCATCAACCAAAGATTTATCCTCTTCGAGAACATCGCTTGAATGCATGATTAGGCTCATGCCTTTGCCAATCAAGGCTGGGGTGTTGGGCATAACTCTTGTAACCCGTTTAGCACCTAATTTTTCTTGAAGAGTTCGGATTGAAGTGGCCGCTAGAATCGAGATGATATGTTTGGAGCTTAGGTCAATCTTCGAATCCTTTAGGGTTCTGGATAAATCTTCAAATTGTTGTGGCTTGCAGGCTAGAACAATAGTGTTTGCCCTGCTGAGTTCATGTATTGAGCGGACCGCGGTGCCATTGACTTCACGGGCTAACGCTTCTGCTCTCGTGTACGTAGGGGTAAAGGTTAAAAATTTTACTTGATTGTTTTTGTTGTAAAATCCTTTAACAATGGCGCTCGCCATATTGCCACAACCAATGACACCAATACTGATATCAACCATAAATCATTCCTTACTTTCTGATGTCGCCGTCGCCGACAATGACATAGCGCGAAGTTGTCATTTGCTCTGCACCCATGGGTCCATAGGCATGAAATTTTGTCGTGGAAATGCCGAGTTCGGCGCCAAGCCCTAATTGACCGCCATCATTGAATCGTGTTGAGGCATTTACGGCCACGCAACTTGCGTCTACTCGATTCAAAAACTCACTTTGAGTTGCTCGGTCTTCGGAAACAATACATTCTGTGTGGAAACTTCCGTGGACATCAATATGTTCAATAGCTTCATTCAAAGAAGATACCGTTTTAATCGAAAGAATATTCTCGAGGTATTCCGTATCCCAATCTATGGATTCAGCAAGTTTGAGGTCTTGTCCCGAGGCTGCAATAAAATCTTTATCAGCTCTTAGTTCGGTATTTTTTCCTTGTAGCTCTTTAGTTAGTGTGGGGGCAAATTCTTTAACAACGTCACTATGAACGAGAAGCGTTTCAATGGCATTGCAGACTCCAGTCCTTTGAGTCTTAGCATTGAGAACAAGGTTGAGAGCTTTTTTAAGGTCAGCATCTTTATCGATGTACATGTGACAAAGTCCTTTGAAGTGGGCAATCACTGGCATTTTTGCATTTTTATAAACATGTTCAATGAGTTTCTCGCCGCCTCGGGGGATAACGAGATCAATGTATTCGTCAAGTTCTAGTAAAGAGTTCACTTCTTCTCTACTGTCCGAGGCCAGAACTTGAACGCATTCTTTTGGAAGTTCTCCATCTAATGTATCTTGGATGATCACACCTAAGATCTCGTTAGAATGCTTTGCCTCTTTGCCTCCCTTGAGAATAATGGCATTGGAAGACTTAAGGGCTAGGGCGGCGCAGTCGATCACAACATTTGGACGAGATTCAAAAATCATTAGAATCACACCAAGTGGCACTCTTTGACGTTTGATTTTGAGGCCATCATCATTGATAAATTCTTGATAGAATTGTCCTACAACCTCCTCTTGGGCAGCTATGGCCCGCACACCTTTCGCCATATCAAGAATTCGTTCTTGAGTCAGGAGCAAGCGATCTTTTAGTGCCTGACTTAGCTGGATTTCTTCCGCATATTCAAGGTCTAGATTGTTTGCCGTTATCACTTCTTGTGTTCGTTCTTCCAAATTTTTTGCTAGTTTCAACAAAATAGTTTTTCGTTGATCGTTCTTGAGTCCTCTCAAAACTTTGGAAGCGGACTTTGATTGTTTTGCAAGTTCATTCATTTTTACCGTCCTCTATCAATGCTAAATTTTCACTTTGTATAACTGAACTAGAAGTTTTGAAGCCGAGAGTCGCCTCGATTTCGTCGCTATGTTTGTTGATGATTTTGTCGACGTCGCTTTGATCATACTCGGAGATTCCGACACCAAATGACTTCCCTTCGAAGATTAAATCTACACAGTCTCCTTTAAAAAATGGGCCAGAGCAAGACTTGATTCCGCGGGGGAACAAGGAGTTTCCTTCAATCAACGCTTCATAGGCTCCTTGATCAACCTCCATCCAGCACCTAAGTCGTTTTGTGGAAATCAGCCAAGCTTTTTTCTCTTCTGGTTGATAGGTCGTTTCGTGGCCGAAAATCGTTCCCGTGTCTTTAGTCAGTGGGTCTATAACGATTCGGTTGTTATCTTTTGAGCTAATCACGGCCAGAATTCCCAAAGGAGTCACTTTGCTAACAGCGTTGATCTTTGACTCCATTCCTCCTCGACCAGCATTGGTCTTAGAAGTCATATCGATATGAGTGAGTTCATCTCTGTAATCCACCATTTTAATCAGCTTGGCATCTTTCTCCATTGGATCTTTGTCGTACAAACCTTTTGCACTCGTAATAATGATGAGAGCGTCAGCATTGACCATCTGCGCTGCAGAGGCAGCAAGGTGATCATTGTCTCCTAAAGTATTTTCCTGGTAGGAGATAGAATCATTCTCATTTAAGATGGGCGTTACTTTGTTTCGTAACAGAACATCAATAGTTTGCTTTGCCTGTAAAAAACGTTTTCGGTCTTTGAAATCATCGTGTGTTAAAAGAATCTGAGAGCAAATTTTCTGGTGATCTTCAAAGAGCTGAGAGTATTTATTGATTAACTTGGGTTGTCCGATGGAGCTGGCGGATTGTTGTAGGTCAATCTGTCTTTTCTTGGGTAGCATCTTTTTTAGGAATGCTTTCCCTACATTTACAGCTCCAGAGCTTACCAGGATGACCTCAAATCCATCATCAAGTAGCTCGCAGATATCTTCTACGATGATTCTCATTTTACGCACGTCGCATTTGCCGTCAACTCTAGTGACAACATTGCTTCCAACTTTAACGACGAGTCGTTTGCATTCTTTTAATTCTTTTCTTAATTGCATCATTTCAATTAAATCTGCGGTTAAGCTTTGATTGATTGCAGACCGTATCAGGCTTTGCATCTTAAGTGTACACTGTAAAGTAAATTTTCGAAACTCTGAAGGTAGTTCTTTGGTGGCTCTTTTGTTTGAATGGGGACGTTATGTGTCGTTACGGTTCTAAGATTAGATAAGGAAAATGATCGTTCGGTGTCCACCAGTGAGTTCCTGCACTGATCCACTCAGGGTATTGATCATGCTTTTTAGGTTTGCCTAAGATGTTCCAGGTTGGATCGAGGATTCGGCCGTCTTTTAACTCAATGATAGTATGTCCCGTGTTGTTATACGTAGGGCCTTGGAGGTTGGCAAATCCGGTTCTCATACGGTGAGGGATCTTGGCTTCTCTCAATAACAAGCTCGCCAACATTGCGTGTTGAATACACTGGGAACATACTGCCGTTGTCACGTAAGCCTCAAAGGCGACAAGATCTCGAGTTTCGTTCGTAGGAAAAACCTGTGCGCTTGGAGTTTTGCCCAAGTGATCGCCAAAAATATTTTTTGTCTCTTCTCCCATGCTGTACCTTGGAGCCGTGTTCCATGTGTTGTAGTTGGTCGCCCTTAGAGACATAGGGTCATCGCCGTACGGGAGGTTTCGAGTCTGACTTGCAATATGCTGCAAGAAAGTTTCCTGATCTTCTCGTGGATCTATGCCGTTGTCTTTTATTTTTTTTAGCATTCGTTTCAATTCAAGTTTTAGGGGAGAATTTTGCCTAAGGTCTACATGCATAAAATTAGCCGACACGTAGCCATCGGAGATGACAAATTGAGTGGGCCAGGGATTGTCCCAATCTTGTGCAGCCAAGTCTGCAAGCTTTGACCCCGGAAAGTCGTTTGTGTTGGGGACCAGCACGCTGACCATTCTCTCGGTATCGCCTGGATCGAGGCGATACTTGTGGATGTGGGCGACTCCAATACTGACTTCTTTAGCACGTGAATTGAGCAGGGCTTGGAGTTGTCCACTGCATGTGTCGGGTTGGGCAATAATGGAAGATGCTGCAAATACAAATATCCCACATAAGAGGATTTTTGCCTTGGGCATCAGTTTTGTCCTCATCTTTGCTTTCTCCCTTTAAACGTAACCTTATAGATATCGGATTTTAGGCTTAGAAAAATAAGTCTGTATTTGGACCGCGCAGGAGCAAAAGGGGGGGTGAATGTTAAGAATGCATTAACAAAAATTAGATATCAATCACTCGCATGTCTTTCCATTTACCGCCCTTGAAGCGGAAGTAGAAAACCATAGCCTGGGTGATGATAAATAAAGTGGCAAAGCTCCAGCCCCAGTAAACACCTTGTTCGTGAGTGCGGAAAAAATACATGGGGAGCACCATCAGCGGCCAAGGCACGAACAAAGCCACTAGCGTCACATATTTCGTATCACCAGCACCTTTTAAGGCCGAGGCCAAAACCATGTTGAAGCAATCAAAACCAACAAAAGCAGCGATCATCATCAATAGGTAGGGGACAATCACTGTGACTTCCGCCCATTGTGCGGGGTTTTGCTCGCTAGCAAACCAGCTAAGATAGAAGTTGGGAAATAGAACAAATGTGGAGGCTATCGCTGCGATGTAAATGAATGCGATTTTCACGCCTGCCCAGGTGATTTTCTCCGCTTCTTCGGGTTTGTTGTTTCCTAGATGTTGACCGAGCAAGGAAGATACGGCCTGACCCACTCCTAAGGCAGGTAGAATCGCTAACATCAAAATTGTAACCGCGATCCCACTAGCGACTAGGGCACTTTCACCATTCGGAAGCTGGCCAATGAAAATGAGGAATACGGTAAAGGCGAGGCCCTCGATGGCCCATTGTGCGCCCGAGGGAATCCCATACCGGCAAAAGCGTTTCATTAGTGGCCATGACCATTGCCAACCACTTCGAGTCCCGTACTCCGCATGGGTCTTCTTGGAAAAGAAGAAATAACATGCAAAGATTGCGGCGATAAAATTGGCACCGGCGGTGGCGTAACCAGCACCTGCTACGCCTAACTCTGGAAAGCCTAGATTGCCAAAGATAAATAGGTAGTCCAGTACGATATTGGCTATCATACCGACTCCATTGATCCACATCACCATCTTACTTCGTTCAAGACCGGTATAGAAGCCGCTTAGTCCTGCAACAAGGGCGGTGGGTAGGGCGCAAAAGGCGAGAGACTTGAAGTATTCTATTTCAAGTTCTTGAAGGGCTGGGCTGTGTCCCATATGTGAGAAAATAAAGTCGGACAGGGGAATCAATCCCAAGAATAGCAGTCCACCAATCACGCTGAGGTAAGTGGCTTGCCATACGGCTGAGCCAATTTTTTCATTCTGTCCCGCACCTTTGTATTGGGCGGTGAAAGTGATGGAGTAGGCGGCTGTTTGCTGCAAAAGAGCCATGGGAACCCAAAAAACACCCATTACGGCCATGGCAGCTCCGAGGGCCAGGGTGGAATATTGACCTAGAAAAACGCGGTCTATCGTAAGCTGAATGTTCCAAAAACTATTGGCAACAATGAGTGGCCAAGCCAGATGTAAAACACGCTTCCAGCGCTCAGGAATCAAATTCTTCAAGGCCTCTCCTAGTTTTGAAAACTTTACTCAATCTTCGATAGAATTCCTAGGACTTTACTTTATAAATAGACTATACAGCTATGAGTACGACTCAAATATAGATGAAAAATCCATTTAAAAAGCCCCGCTTCGATTGGTTAAAGCCTTCGAAAAAATCAAATGACACCCCGACAAAAGATGCCCCCGAAAAAGGCAACTCTCATAAAAAGGGCATCAAGGCAGCTAGTGCGAATAAAGCTGGGAGCAAGACTCCGAATAGGGCTTCAAGTAATGCTCCGGCTCGTCCTAGCCAGTCGATCAAAGCTTCCCAGCCAACAGGCAATGCAACAGGAAATGTGAAGAAGTTCCAAGATCTCAAACTTATAGACCCTATCCAGAAATCTCTTAAGGATGTGGGATATGATACGCCCACTCCTATTCAGGCACAGGCGATTCCCTTAATTCTTGAAGGGCATGATTTGCTCGGTATTGCTCAGACAGGAACAGGAAAGACAGCAGCTTTTTGTTTGCCGATCCTTCATATCCTGCAGGAAAAAAAGTTGAAAGCTACCCCAAGATGTCCGAGAGTTTTGGTCCTCACGCCGACTCGCGAGCTTGCGATCCAGATCCACGAAAACCTAAGTTTGTACGGAAAACATCTTCCACATAAGTATGCCGTTATTTACGGCGGAGTGGGGCAACATAAACAGGTGCAAAGCCTTCGCTACGGGACGGATGTCTTGGTAGCGACTCCAGGGCGTTTGCTGGACCTATGCGAGCAAGGACTTTTGACCCTGAGTAAAATTGAAATCTTTGTTCTCGATGAAGCAGATCGTATGCTTGATATGGGCTTTATGAATGACATCAAGAGAATCATTCCCATGCTTCCCAGCCGAAGGCATAACCTATTCTTCTCGGCAACCATGCCACCTTCCATCCAGACTTTAGCTAATAAAATATTGAACAATCCT
>Ga0100403_1001340_pt1 | contig 22390 bp, 22 predicted proteins | sample CryGeymet201501t_FD_83663 | JGI IMG/M metagenome (GOLD analysis project Ga0100403, IMG submission 83663) | Groundwater microbial communities from Crystal Geyser aquifers in Utah, USA - Crystal Geyser metaG 2015-01t | ecosystem: Environmental > Aquatic > Deep subsurface > Groundwater | place... | reverse complement strand
GCTTCGGTGATAATCTTTTGCTTAATCTCCTCAGAGAATCTTAGTGCAAATGAAATTCAAACCGATCTCTCTCAATTGGGATCGGGAAAATCCACAGCGGATGAAAAGGGAAATCTCATTGCTAGTCTATTAAAAGAAAAGAAGACCAGGGAAGCAGGGATTTTAGCTGGAGAAATTGGTTCGAAAAATGTACAGCTTGAAACGAAGCTTAATATTGCCACGGCACAATTGGCCAATAATAAAACTGAAGAAGCAATTGAAAAATTTGAGGATGCTCTTAATTCTAACATTGATGAAAAATATAAAAATGAAATAAGAGAGAATCTACTCATTTCATTGAATAAGCAGTTGGATCAAAAAGGGAAAAGTCAAAAAAAGGATCAAAAAAAATCTGAAGAAAAAAATCAATCAGAGGATCAAGGGCAGGGAAAAGGATCGCAAGGCAAGCAAGATCAACAGGAAAAAGATAAAAAGAATCAAGACGATCAAAAAGATCAAAAACAAGATGAAAACAAAGACAAGAATGATAAAAATAAAGATCAGGACAAGGAAGATCAAGATAAAAAGCAACAACCATTAACGAATAAAGATCAGACAAATAAAGCTAAAAAAAGTAAGTCACAGCTAGCAGGACTTTTGGAACAGCTTAAAAGCGATGACAAACAGTTGCAAAAACAGTTTATCGATACTTCGGCAAAAGAAAGAGGAACAAAGGGGAAAGACTGGTGAGAACAATTATAATATTTCTTATCTTGTCGCTTTTAAATAATCTCTATGCATTTCAAGCTGAGGTTTTAACTGATCCTCCACAGCCTGTTAAGGGTACTGAGTACGACATTTTGTTCAAAATTAAAGGTCAAATCAATGAAACTCCTTATATTTCATTCACTCCTAGAGGAACCGAGGTCATTGAGAAGTCTAATGAGAGCGTTTCAATAAAAAGCGTTCTTGTTAATGGCCAAGTTAAAACAGAAAGAGAGTTAACTGTTATTTATAAGGCCATGAGTGATCGTTCTGGAACGGTAAAGCTTTCTGATATAAAAGTAGAAGCCGATGGTGAGATTGTAAGACTTAATGATTACTCATTTAAAATAGGAGATCAGGAAGCTCGTGCGCAAGACATTTTCGTTCAAGCAGAGCTCTCTAAGGAAAATCTTTTTCTTGGTGAAGGAGTTGAAGTGAATTTCTTCCTCTACTCAAGAAAACCCATCTTGTCACAAGAACTTAAGAAATTTCCCCAGTTAAATAAGTTTCTTAAGCGCTTTCGTAATATTCAGCCAAATAAAGAAATGTATAGAATTGGAAATGACACTTATGTTAGGTATAATGTTTATTCGGCCAGACTTTTTCCACAGGCCATAGATAATGTGATAATTGATCCCATCTCACTAAGTATCCAATACGAGGGAAGTAGCTATTCGCCATTCGGTGGGCTTGGTTTTCAAATAAGACAACCAAAGTCGAAAGATGTCTCAAGTAAGATCGTTAGAATTACAGTAAGCCCTCTACCTTCTCAAGGAGTTCCGCCTGACTTCACCGGCTTGGTCGGTAAGCATGAAATTAGTTTCAAAGGTGGTCGAGAAAAATATATCGCCAATGATGTAATTGAATTTACGCTAGAGATTACTGGCGATGGAGCTCTAGAAAATATGTCGACACCAAAACTACTTGATTCAGATTTAGTTGAAGAATTTGAAGTCAAAAGTGATATTACTGAGCTTCCAAATGGTAGAGCAAAAAAAGTATTCTATTATACATATATCGCTAGGAAAAATGGAGAGATTCCCCAGTCTGATATTAGTATCTCATTTTTTGATCCTGAAAAGCAGCAGTACTATTCAAAGTCACTATCAATACCCAAAATGATAATAGTGGGTGCTTCTGTAAATACGGGGACTGAACAGACGCCAGAAATTAAAAAGGATAATCAACAAACTCGAAAGGTCGAACCCTCTGTTAAAGTAGGACTACTCGCTCCATTTTTTAAGATTGATTACTTTGAACATTGGAACTTATTTCAAAAGCAGTTGGCCGCTCTTTTGGGTGTTTTGTTACTTGGATTAGCTTTCTTACATTATTTTAAAGTAGAACGTAGTCAAGTATCCTCTTTTAGCGATGAAATAAAAGAGAGTATAGATGAATTAAGAAAACAAAAATACAAGCATGAGACACTGTTTAAATTGGCCAAGCGCATTTCTGGAGAAAATTCTGGAGAAACTGTTGAGGTTATGATTAAAAATTCAACTCTTGATCAAAAGTCTAAAGAAGAGTTTTTAAAAATGCTGAGTTCGGTCGACATGATATTTTCATCGGGTCAAAATAATGTTACTAAGCCATATAAACCTTCGAAAAAACTATTAACGGATATTGCTAAACAAGTATGAGTCATTCAATAGCTGATATTAAGGAAATTAATTGTGAGTTTGTTTTAACAATCGGAAATTTTGATGGAGTTCACAAGGGGCACGTTTCTCTTATTAAACAAATAAAATCGTTGAAAAACTCATCCTCTATTAAGCTGGCGGCAATGACTTTTCATCCGCATCCTCATGTTGTTTTGTTTTCTAAAGAGGACTTTTTACTTGAGAAACCTGATAATAAGTCAAAACTTTTGTTCGAAGCAGGCATTGATTTCATTATCACGGTACCTTTTACACGTGACTTTAGTACTTTGTCGCCAAATGATTTTTTAACTAGGTATGTTTTTAAGAATAAATTATTAAAGATGGTTTGCCTTGGGCATGACTTTAATTTTGGCTCAAATAAGCAAGGAACTTTTGAAGATTTTGCAAAAATTGGTGAAGTTCAAAATATTCAAATTCTCAAGATGCAACCTTTTGGAGATTCTCAGAATCAAAACATTTCTTCTTCGTTAATTAGAAAAATGTTAAAAGAGGGCAAGGTCAAAGTTGCCAATGATTATCTCGGAAGAAAATATTCCCTCGACGGAGGAGTTATCAAGGGGGCTGGGCGAGGAAAGCTTATTGGGTTCCCAACTGCCAATATGAATATTGACCGAACTAGGTTGACTCCCAAAATTGGGGTTTACGCGACGAACACTCAGTACAAAGGCATTCGCTTTCAGTCTATAACAAACATAGGTCGAAATCCTACCTTTGGAGAAGGGGCTGTCTCAATTGAAACATTCATCTTTGATTTCAATCATGACATTTATGGTGAAAATATAGAATTAGAGTTTTGTGATTTTATACGAGATGAAAAGAAGTTTCCCAATGTTAATGACCTTATTTCTCAGATTTCAAAAGATGTTGAAATTCGAAAGAGTCTAAATGTATAAGCTTGCACTACTCGGTCGCAATATATCTCATTCCCAATCTCCTTCAATTTATAGGAAATTTTTAGGGGAAAATCTCGACTACAATTTATTTGATTTTAAGAGCGAAGACGAAATTCCATCTTTGGAAGATCTTTTTTCGGGAAATCTTATGGGACTTAGTATTACAGCGCCCTACAAGAAGCACTTTATAAATAATGTTAAATTTTTGGATACAGAGAGATCTTTTACTGCCATTAATTGCGTGCGAAAGAGAAATGATACGTTTGAAGCAACTAACACGGACTTTTTAGCCCTAGAAGAAATCCTGAACAAGATGTTCTCATTAAAAGAATATCCTAGCGTCGTCTTGTTAGGGTCAGGAAGTATGGCAGAGATAGCTCAAAAAATACTTAACAAACTAAATCGATCATTTATTCATCTAACGAGAAAAGGTGATGGTGATCTTTCAAAAGTAGATTTAAGTCCTCGGACAAAAGGCAATTCACTCGTTCTTAATGCATGCTCAAGAGAGATGTTTTTTGCTGGAAAACTCAGTCATGGCAGCACTTTTTTTGATTTTAACTATGATATGAAACATGCCCAATCTATTCCTGATCAAAAACATTCAATTGACTATATTGATGGGCTAAATTTGCTTTTTCTTCAGGCCAAATATGCCCTTGATTTTTGGGGCTTATCCTAATTCTCCATATTTAAGATTTTAATTAATAAATCCGATAACATATGAAACCTAAAATGGGGAATTAATGTTTCGTAAAGAGTTTGCTGAAGTTATCAGTCAGACAGGGATGGTGCCAGTCAAAGACTTGCGTCCATTATTATTGGAAAAGGATCCGTTGAAGATCTCTGAATTGGATCTTCTTAATCTTAGCTTTTTTGATGATGTGAAGTTTGCAAAGCAACTAGCTGAAAAATATAAACTTACTTTCATTGAGCTTACTAAAGCTAAGATTAAAGAGAGAACAATCAAGCTAATTAAGAAAGGTGATGCGGTAAAGTTTCGTGTCATGCCTATTCAAAAGTCAGCAAAATCTGTGACTCTTGCCATTTATGACCCAACAATCATTGAACAGAAAACAGAACTGCAGGCACTTTTTCAACACCCCGTAGAATTTATTCTTACAAACATATCTGCGTGGAAAAAGATATATGAGCGCGCAACTGAATCGATTGAAGAACTCTTGGGAACGATTAGAGAAGTTCGCGGTGATGAGAAGAAAGAAGATAGTATTAAGGAAGAGGATATCGGTGATGAGGTTATTCTATTGGTGAATAAAATTCTCGCTGAAGCTTTTATTCGTAAAGCCTCTGATATTCACGTAGAACCTTATGAGAAAGATTTTCGTATAAGATTTCGCATTGATGGTTCATTGGATGTGGTTCAAACTCCAGATAAGAAACTTATGTTACCAATTGTTTCTCGTTTGAAAATTATGGCCCAAATGGATATTTCTGAAAAACGCAAACCTCAAGATGGAAGAATTAAGCTAATGGTTGGAAATAAGCCAATCGATTACAGAGTGTCATCACTACCGACTCTTTTTGGTGAAAAGATTGTTTTGCGACTACTTGATTCATCAAACCTTCAGCTCGACATGACGAAGCTCGGGATGGAAGCTCGACAGCTCAAAGTTTTTCAAGATGCTATTAGTCAGCCTTACGGTATGTGCTTAGTAACTGGCCCAACGGGGTCTGGAAAGACGACAACTTTATATTCTGCCATTGCTGAGCTTAATAAAGTGGATACAAATATTTCAACTGCGGAAGATCCGGTGGAATTTAACTTGATGGGAATTAATCAGGTTAACGTAAAAAAGGATATCGGCCTAACGTTCGCAGCGGCCCTAAAATCATTCTTGAGACAAGATCCAGACATTATCATGGTTGGGGAGATTCGAGATTTTGAAGTTGGTGAAATTGCCGTGGAAGCTGCACTTACTGGTCACTTGGTCTTAAGTACATTGCACACCAACGATGCAGCATCAACTGTTACTCGTCTTATAAACATGGGAATCGAGCCGTTCCTCGTTGTTGCTGCTCTTAACGTAGTGGTCGCTCAACGACTTTGCAGAAGAATTTGTCCAGAGTGCAAAGATGAGCACAAAGTTTCTATAGAAGAACTTGTCGCTTGTGGTATCGCTCCGAGTTCAGCTGAGAAAATAAAAGTTTATAAAGGTAAGGGATGCGACTATTGTGGAGAATCAGGTTATAAGGGGCGAGTCGCTATTTACGAAGTTCTCGACATGACTCCATTGGTGAAAGAATTGGTTCTAAAGCATGCTTCTGCTGATGAAATTAAAAAACAAGCTATTAAAGATGGCATGAAAACATTAAGAATGACTGCTTTGACAAAGGTCGCTCAAGGTATGACGACTCTTGATGAGGCCATTATAAATTCTGCTGCAGATAAATTCTAGGAGCTCATATGTCCGATGATAAAACAGCAACCAAAACCCATCAGGCTGGAATTGGTGACAGTATAAAGATCCAGCAGCTTTTTAAGCTGATGGTGGATAGTAATGGTTCCGACTTACACTTAACTTCACTTTCTCCACCAGGGATGAGAGTAAACGGAGAAATTGTAAGGGTAAAAATACCACCACTAACAGCGGCGGACACAAAACGTCTTGTTTATCAGATTTTGACTGAAGAACAAAAAAATGAATTTGAAAAAAATCTAGAATTAGACTTTTCATTTGGAATTAAGGGACTCGCCCGCTTTCGTGCCAATATTTTTTACTCTAAAGGTTCTGTTGCAGCAGTATTTCGTCAGATTCCAAGTATTATCCCAGACTTTAAAACACTCAACCTACCAAACGTTCTCTTAGAGATGACGAATGTGAGTAATGGTTTAGTGCTTGTGACGGGTCCTACTGGTTCTGGAAAGTCGACAACACTCGCAGCCCTGATTGATCGACTAAACGAAAACGAAGCGGGACATATTATTACTCTCGAAGATCCTGTAGAATTTGTTCATCCTCATAAAAACTGCTTAGTAAATCAGCGCGAAATTGGCTCCGATACTTTGACTTTCTCAAACGCTCTTCGCAGTCTCTTGAGACAAGATCCAGATATCGTACTCGTGGGGGAATTAAGAGATGTGGAGACGATTGAAGCCGCATTAACTGTTGCCGAAACAGGTCACTTAGTTTTTGGAACACTTCACACCAACTCCGCTGTTCAAACGATTAATCGAGTGATCAACGTTTTCCCTGCTCACCAACAAGATCAAGTAAGAACCCTTTTATCTTTCGTTCTTCAAGGTGTTATTGCCCAACAATTGATACCAAAATCATATGAACCTGGTCGAGTATGTGCGATGGAGATTATGGTTCCTACGCCTGGTATTCGAAATTTGATTCGTGAAGATAAAATTCATCAAATTTATTCACAAATGCAGATCGGACAAGAAAAAACAGGTATGATTACAATGAATCAAAGTTTAAAAAAATATGTCGATGCTGGACTTATCGACAATGATACGGCCATGAGTTATTCACCGAATCCTGAAGAGTTGGCTAAACAGATTGGTGTTAAAACGCGTGGTATGACATAGGTAATAGATAATGGGTAATTGGACTTATACAGGAATGACCAAAGAAGGTAAGAGAGAGTCTGGCTCTGTCCAGGCTACCTCTGCCAAAGAAGTGAGAAGAGTTCTGCGTGGAAAAGGGATTCGCCCTTTAAAAGTTTCGCCTCCTTCGCTTCTTGAATTTGATATTGGTGAATGGATGGTTTCAAAGGGTTTGTCTAAGCCTTTCGGAGCCAAGGATCTTATGATGTTCACTAAGCAGCTCTCTATTATGATTAATGCTGGTGTTCCAATTATTCAAGCACTCGAAATTCTCTATAAAGCTCAGAAACAACCCATGTTGAAAATTTCTATCAAAAGAATTGCAAGTGATGTTGGTGAAGGTAAAACAATTGCCCAAGCAATGTCCTTTCATCAAGGTTTTGATAAGCTTTATTGCAATCTTGTTAAAGCAGGTGAAGCTGGTGGTATTTTGGATACCATTTTGGGAAAGCTCGCTATTCACCTAGAGAAGCAAGAGAAAACAAAAGCACAAATTAAGTCAGCCATGAGTTATCCATTCATTGTTACCATCGTTGGTATTGGTGTTATTTATGCCTTGATGATTTTTGTTGTTCCCCAATTTGTGGGCATGTTGCAAGAAACTGGTCAAGAGATGCCAGGGATTACTCAATTAGTTATCGATATCTCTGCCTTTCTTCAAGAGTACACAGGTATTGGTATTCCTATTTTGTTCGTCACAGGTTTCACTCTCAACTCTTGGAAGAAAACTCCATCGGGAAAAATTATTACTGATAAAGCCTTTATGAATATGCCCATTTTTGGTGAAATTATCATTAAGGGAAATCTCAGTGCCTTTACGAGAACTCTTTCAACCATGCTGGGTTCTGGTATTCCTCTAGTTGATGCCCTTGAGATTTGTATCGACACTATTGATAACGGTGTCATTCGAAAAGACTTGGTCGAAGTTCGTAAAAAAGTTGTCGAAGGTAAATCTTTAACCGAGCCTCTTATTAAAATTACCTATTTCCCAGACATGGTTTCACAGATGATTAGAGTTGGAGAACAAACCGGTCAGATGGATCAAATGCTTGAAAAGGTTGCTGACGTCTTTGAAGAAGAAGTTAACACCCTAGTAGAAGGTATGACTAAGCTGATTGAGCCCATTATTATCGTTGTCTTGGGTGGTATTATTGCTGGAGTTCTTGTGGCCATGTACTTGCCAATGTTTATGAGTGCAGGTGGTGGAGAATAAGCGAATTGTGGCCAAAAAATAGGGCAGCAAAAGATAAAATGATTGTGACAAATATCTAAGCTCTTGAAATTTGATATATCGATTTTTGCCTAAAAAGAAGCACTTATGACTTTTTAGGAAAAAACCGAAAAGGAAGTATAATTAAATATGTTTATTCGTTCACGTTTACTAGACCTCTTAATGGTTTGCTAAATTTGAAGAAGTAACAAGTTAGGGACTTCAATTATGAAGATCTCTTATTAGAAAAAACCCATCTTAATTGGGATTATTCTTTGGAGGATTTATGAGAACTTGGAAAACAGAAGAAGGCTTCACGTTGGTGGAGTTGATGGTTGTTGTGGCCATCGTTGGTATCTTGTCAGCCGTAGCTATTCCTAACTTTAAAAAGTATCAAGCAAAAGCTAAGACTTCTGAAGCAAGACTTCAGTTAGCTTCAATTTATTCCGCTGAAACTTCGCTTCAATCAGACTTTGACGCTTTTGGTACTTGTCTTCAAGATGCTGGTTATATTTTCCCAGCAGCTAACAACTACTATGCAGTAGGTTTCGCAGCAACAAATGCAACTGCCAACGCTATTATTACAAACAACGGTGGTGTTTGTGCCGCTACTGGCTTTAATGGTGGTGCCGTTAAACGTGCTTATGGTTCGGCTGCAGCAACAACTGCTAACTTAACTGCTCAAATTGCAACCGCAGTAGTATCAAACACTGGTGATACTTTCCAAGCAGGTGCTATTGGTAACGTATCTCCTGATAAGACAACAGCTGCAACTTGGGATCAGTGGACAATCGATGAAAACAAGACATTGCTTCATAAAGTTACTGGTTACTAAGATTCATTTAGATTTTTATAAAAATGAAGGGGAGCCTAAGGCTCTCCTTTTTTTTGCTTTCTTTGATAGACGTTAAACTTCTTCCATTTGATACTCGAAATCCATTGACCACTTCGGTATTGATATCGATTTCCAGAAAGATCAACTCTGTTGCATAAAATTGCGCTCGTTTGTAAGTTGAGGCAGTTGAGATCAAGTTCAATACGCAAAGAGTTTAACATATTAAAATATCTCAGTTTTAAATTTTCTTTATCTTCACGAAGATAAAGAGCTTCTATGAGTTTATAGGACTCTTCAACGGAGCCCTGTTGAGATTTCATCCTTGCTGTAAGTGAGGAAATATATGAAAAGTTTTTTCGTGTAATTGGGTGAAAAATTATTTTTTCAAATCTTTTTATAGCCTCATCTGGTTTATTGAGTTCGTAGTACTTATTGAAGCCATCATAAAAGTTTAACCAAAAATCATTAGGATAAATTTCAAGACCTTTATTGTAAATTTTTTCAGCACCTAGGACATCATCTTTAATGACTGATAAGTAAAGGCCACCATCAAGATAGTTTTTATAGAAATAAGGATCGAGCTTAGAAATGTTGTCAAACTTATAATACATCCATGAAAGTTTTGAAGAATCGCTGTGATGTTCTATATCACCAGCCAGAAGAGTGAAGGTCCAGATAAAAGCGGCAAGTGCCCGCTGCTGACCAACTGATGCGACAAGTGCCAAGTTTGAATCTATATTGAATGAATTATCGATTTTCTCTTGCTTTAATTTTGATGTGGAAACAATATTGTTCTGAATTTGAGGAATCGCAAACATCAGTAGGAAAGCTGAAAAAAAAGCAAAAATAAAATTAATAATCTTTGAAGTCGTCACAACTCATAATATCATAGATGAATATGTTTGAATTTAAAGAAATTAAAAAGACTTTTAAAGTCGATTTTTGGGATCCAACATTTACTGTTCTAGACTCACTGTCTTTTAAAGTTGAAGAGGGAACAATGTGTGGCTTCTTGGGAGTCAATGGCGCTGGCAAGACGACGAGTTTGAAAATTTTATTGGGTTTTATTAAACCAGACTCAGGAATAGTTGAGTTCTCAGGTAAGTTGGGTTCAACCAATAGACAGATATTTTCAAAAATTGGTTTTATGCCAGAGCGCCCCTATTTTTATCCTGATTTAACGGGACGAGAGTTTTTGAAATATATGGGTAGTTTGTCCAAATTAAGTCCAAAGGCGTGCCAAGACAATATTACGAAATGGACCAAAGAGCTTAGTATTGATTATGCGTTAAATAGAAAAATCAAAACATATTCAAAAGGAATGCTGCAAAGACTAGGTTTCGCAGTAACCTTGCTTCATGATCCTCAATTGATTATTTTGGATGAACCAATGTCAGGACTTGATCCCGTCGGCCGAAAAGAATTTAAAGATATTTTCAAGAAGCTCAATCAGCAAGGTAAAACCGTTTTTTTTAGCAGTCACATCGTCAACGATATTGAAGAGATTTGTGACCATGCAGTCGTTATTGATAAGGGAAATCTCTTTTTTTCAGGCAAGTTGAATGATCTCCTTGAGAAAAATGCGACTGATCAATATGAAGTTTGCTATTTTGATAAAGCTATTGACAAAAATGTCACAAATCTTGTTACTGGGTATGATCAATCTGTTCAGTTTATTGAATCTTTTTTAAAAAATGAAAAGAGATTAACAAGTTTTGTACGCAAGACTTTGAGTCTGGAAGAAATTATTTATAAGGTTCGAAATGATTAGAGATACGTTTACCATTGCAAAGTTTACACTAATCCAAATCAACAAGAGTAAAATTCTTGTAAACGTCATCTTTTTATCAGTCGCAATTGCATTGGTCTCTTATGTTCTTTCTGAATTTACTCATGGAGTTCCTAGTAAAATTTCCTTAGATATTGGATTTGGTTTAGCTTCATTATCATCCGTGGGGATTGCCATTTTTCTTGGTGTTCAGCTTCTGAGTCAGGAAATGGACAGTCGAACAATCTATATGATTATTAGCCGCCCTGTAAGTAGAGTCTCATTCTATCTAGGTAAAATGCTGGGAATGTCTACCTTTCTTTTGTTAAATACTATTCTAGTTTCAATAGTTGCTTTAAGTGTCTATTTGAAATTAAATGGACCCTGGACTGATCTTTTTATAGTGACAATTCTCTCCATTGCTCTCGAGGCAATTCTAACATTGTTTGTCGTCGTTTCGCTCGCCTTGATAGTTAATAATGTCATTTCAGTTGTAACGACAATTGCGCTGTATGTTGTTGGTCATGGTATCGAAGATGCTAAGAATATTACCTATGTTGTCAGCCGTCCCTGGCTCGAAAACCTTCTGCGAATTTATTCAAAAGTAATGCCTAACTTCTCTCAGATAAATCTAAAGCGTTATTTGCTCTATAGCTTAGACTTGTATCCAAGCTCATGGGGCTGGTCTCTTCTGTATGGAGTCTTTTATATAATGTTTTTGGCAACAGTTTCGATTCTCGTTTTAAGAAGCAAAAATTTAGATTAAATGGAAATTTACTTATACTCATTTATTTTTTTTATTGGAACTCTTTTTGGGAGCTTTTTCAATGTGGTAATTTATAGATTGCCATTAGGCATGAGTGTCATAAAGCCACGATCAAGTTGTACTTCATGTGGGCGAATCATACCTTGGTACGAAAATATGCCGCTTATCTCCTACCTTTTTTTAAGGGGAAAATGTTCAAACTGTGGAGCAAAGTTTTCAATTCGCTATTTTCTAATTGAATTAATGGTGGGCATTGTCTTTGTTCTTATTAGCTTAAGTGTTCATCCTCTTGTGGAGCCCTTGAAATGGTTAATGCTTTTAATTATCGCGAGTATCTTCATTTGCCACTTCTTTATCGACCTTGAACATCATCTCTTGCTTGATTCATTAAATATTTGCTTGTTAATAGCTGCCTTTATTCACATTTATTTGAGTGGTGATTATCGCTATCGATTAATTGGTGGGGCTATTGGCTTTTTTGGTCCCTTCCTCATTTCCCTGGCCTTCCTTAAGTTAAGAGGAAAAGTAGGACTAGGTGGAGGGGATGTTAAATTATTTGGTGTTTTGGGATTAATCCTTGGTCCTTTTGGCGTTTTGATGAATCTTTTTCTCAGTTCTTTTGTCGGTTCAGTGCTCACAATTATCTTGATGATGACTAAGGGCATAGATAAAAAAAATCCATTTGCCTTTGGGCCCTACATTTTGTTGGTAGCAAGTTTTCAAATTTTTGCGCCAGAACTTTTTTCAAAGCTCAGTCATTTTATATTTCCTGACTAATTTAGTTTTCATTGCTGATTGTTGCTATAAGTTATTAAATCGCGGTATAATGTTGATTAAATTGTCGTATTTAGGTGATGAGTGGATAGCAAAGAGTTAACAAAAGTTATAAAGAGCGGAATCGAGAATGTCATCGACATTCTGAATCTAAGTAAAAAGCCAATGATTGGTCTGGATATTGGTTTAAGCTCAGTCAAAGTGGCCCAACTCAACTTCGATGGAAAAGAATATTCATTGCAAAGATACGCTTCAGTTCCCCTCCCAGAGGGAGCAATCATTGAAGATGAAATTCAAAAACCTGAAGAAATTTCAGAAGCCATTCGCGAATGTTTTAAAAAGGCAGGTATATCCTCCAATTGGGTCAGCTTGGGATTGGCTGGTCCAAACACAGTTGCAAGAAAATTAACAATGGCCGGAGGGTCAAAAGAAGAAATCGAAGACCAAGTTATGTGGGAAGCAGAACAGTATCTTCCCTTTAATATTGAAGAATCAAATATTGCCTTTCATATAGTTGGAGAAAATGAAGGCGGAGGTGTGGATCTAATAATCGCCGCAGCCAAGAAGGATACAGTTAACAATTATAAGTCCCTTGCTGAAACGGCAGATCTTAAAGTTAAGGTTGTTGAGCTTGGTGCCATTAGCATTGTTAACGTATTTGAACTTGTAAAGAAAGATCTGATTGAAGAGCCTAGTGAATCGTGGATGATCCTAGATCTTGGAGCTCAGAAAACAGAATTTATCATTTATAAAAATTTTATGCCAATTTTCTTTAAGGAAATAAATGTTGGCGGAGTTATGATAACTGAAGAGATTCAAAGACAGCTGGGTGTTAACTATTACGAAGCTGAAGATCTCAAAATCACAGGTGATGAAAACGGAAATCTTCCTGAAGAAATTCTTCAAATTGTTGATGACGTTGTTGAAACATTTTTTAGGGAAATTAAAAAAACAGTCGATTTTTATGTGAGTTCAACTTCAGATGAGTCTCTGGTCGGATGTGTTGTCACTGGTGGCGGATCTTTAATTCCTGGAATTTTAGAAGGACTCGAATCTTTATTAGGAGTTAAAGTTTCTGTATTGAATCCGTTTGATAAGGTTTCCGTTAACAAATCAAATGTTAAAGAAGCTGACTTGGATGGTTTAACCTACACGGGAGTGCAGGTTATCGGATTAGCAATGAGGAAAAAGTAGATTGATAGAAACTAACTTACTCGCACAGAAAAAGTCTTTTCAGTCAGCCACGGTGATGGGTATTGATTTAGCTAAAATCAATGTCAAAATGTTGGTGCTGGCTTTAATTATACTATACGTCCCCGAGAGCTTCTTAGCAGACTACTTCACTGAGCAAAAAGCTGAAGTGCAGGCTCAAATAGATAGTTTAACCTTGGAAATAAAGAAGATTTCAGATGAGCTTGAGGGAACTGATAATCTTAGAGGCAAGCTAGATGCCTTCAATCGCAAAGTTCAAGAGCTACAAAAGAAATCTGAGCAAGTGGATAAAATTGTCAAAGAGCGTACCAATCCTTCAAAGCTCTTGGACCAGATTGCGAAAAACACACCTGAAGATTTATGGCTTAATGAACTTAAGATTTCAGAAAACAAAGAAATATTAATTTTAGGTTCATCTGAAACTTATAAAAGCATTGGCGACTTTATGGCCTTATCAAATGATTCACCATTTTTTGGAAGATCATTGACACTTTCCGATTCTAAAACAACAACTGAGAACAATGGTGGCAAAGAGTATCGAAAAGAAGATTTTGAGATAAAAGGTACAATTAGCGTTTTTGATCCCTGGATGCAATAGTGGCGAAGTTATTAGCAAATTTACATTTTTTCATCATCCTGTATGCAGGTTGGAATATGTATTTGATGTATGAGACTTTCACGGAAGAATTTGAGCAAGTTTCCATGCAGGTGCCTGGACTTGAGGGAAAACTTGCAAATAAAAAGAAAGAAAAAAGGGATTTGAAAAATTATTATAAAGATATTGAAGAAGCAAAGCAGCGCGTTGAGCTTGTTGCTTCTGAAGTTGAAAAAATTCAAAAGAAATTTCCAAGTGAGATTTCTGATACTGAAAATTTGGCATTAATCAAAAATTCGGCAGAGTCTATCAATATTAAAAACATATTTCTAAATCCAGGCGTTGAAGAAAATAAGGGATTCTACTTTATTAAAAAATATGAATTCAAAGGAATGGGAACCTATCTTCAATTTCTTGTCTTTTTTGATAAAATCTCACAATCTGACAGACTTTTGAATGTGAGAAATGTCAATTTGAGAAGAAGTGAAATTAAACAGCGCGGACGATATGAAGTTATCGAATGTAATGCTACACTAGAAGCCTATCGTTATAACCCAGAATATAAAGAAGATAGAGAAGTTCCAGCTGATGCTGTAGCTGTTCCTGAAGTGGCACCAGTTAAAAAAGCTCGTGGTAAAAAAGCTAGAAAAGCAGAAAGTGAGGAGTAATGAAAAGATTCTTAATCTTGATACTACTAGTGTCCTTTCCTATTTTGAGCTTGAGGGCCCAAAGCAAAGATACGCCAAACACTCCCGCCCTCTTTAAAAATGAACAAACTTCTATTAAGAATCCACTAGATTTACGTGACCCTTTTAAAAGAAAAAAAATGAGATCCAAAATAGACTCGAGACAAAATCTACAATTGGGTAAAGATGGTGTTTACTCTAACTTGCCACAGATTGATGGGAATCCGGTTGAAGCCATTAGGGTTACGGGAATCATGCTTGGTAAAGAAAGAAGAGCGATTGCGCGTTTAAGTAACAACGGTGCGCTCTCGTCAGAGAGTTATGTTTTAAAAGAAGGCATGAAGCTAGGTGAAAACGAAGCAGAGATTAAGGCCATTCTTCCTGGCGGAATTGTATTAGTTGAAAAAATCAGAAACGTTTATGATCAAGATGAGTACATTGAAACAGTGGTGCCAATCACAAATGTAGATGATGGCCAACCGAAATAATCAAGTAAGCAAAAAAATATAATTTTTTTGCAATTCAGTGATATCATTTAATTATAGTGTGGCTTTAAACTTATGGATGAGTGCCATGAAAATAGGAAATTTTCTTACATGCCTTGGGCTAGTTCTTCTTTTATCTTCTTATGCAAGTCGAGGATGTGCTAGCGAACTAAAAGCAATCAACTTTAAGCAAAATGGAGAGCTTAGTGTTCTTGAGATGGTTTTTGATGACGACAAAGTCGTTGCAGAAAAAACCAATGTTCAACAAGACAAGCAAATCGTCATTGATCTTAAGGACACAAAATCTGTAGAAAGAGTTATGCGTGCCTTTGATACTTCTGAGTTTTCAGGAAGTGTTGTGTTCGTATCTGCTTACCCTAAGCCTGGTTCTGAAAAAGATATTAGAGTCGCGATCCAACTTAGAGACAATGTTCGTTCAATTTTGAGAAAAGAAGGGAATAGAACCCTGTTAGAAGTTGAAAATCGCTTCGGTGTATTTAGTCAAGCAACTGCCGCAGGAATTGATACGTTAGATCAACCAAAGCCAGCTGAAGAAAATGATTCGAACGTTTCAAATCTCCTTATTCCAAAATCTGATTCGGTGGAAGATATCCTTGATAACCTAACAATGTCAGGGCGTAAAAAATATATCGGAAAAAGAGTTACACTCAATGTTCGTGATGTAACAGTTGAAGACCTTCTGAAAATGATTGCTGAGACCTCTGGCTTTAATATCATTCTAACAAAAGATGTTAAACAGTTGCCGGCCATGACTCTTAACCTTGTTAACGTGCCATGGGATCAAGCCTTAGATACAATTCTTTCTCTCAATAAGCTTGTGGGGAAAAAGAATGGAATCATCTTAATGGTTCAGACCTATGAATCGGCTAAAAAAGAGCAACAAGAATTGGCAGACGCCAAGAATATGAACTTGAAGCAAGAGCCTTTGGTGACCAAGGTTTTCCTTGTTTCTTATGCAAACACCAAAGAACTTTCTAAAATTTTGGAAGAATATCTCACCAAGGAAAGAGGAAAAATCTCAGAAGATCCAAGAACGAACTCCCTTATCGTAAAAGACACTCCAGATGTGATCGAAAAAGTTAGAAAAATTATTGAAACACTTGATACACAAACACCACAGGTTCTTATTGAGTCAAAAATTATCGAAGTTAACGAGACTTACGCTAAAGAAATTGGTTTAAAAGAAGGCCTAAATTTTGGCTATGATCCAGTTGGTGAAGTTGGCGTTGCGGCTGCATCAACAGTGGGTGCCGATGTGACTCCAGGCACTGACGGAGGTCCAGGCTTTCAATTTAGTTCTGCTCCTACAAATACGCCAGGAAACGTAAGAAATTTATTCGGATTAACAGTTAGTCGTTTTAGTCGACTCGTGAATTTAAACTTTTCACTTCAGTTGATGGAAACAGAATCAAAGGGTAAGGTTTTATCGAGTCCAAAAGTAATTACTCAAAACAAAAAGAAAGCTAAGCTTCAGGCAAGTAAAACTGACAGCTTTAGAAAGGTTGAAGGTTCTGGAACTGATCAAACAATCACTTTCCAGGAAGTTGAAGCGACTCTCAATTTAGAAGTAACTCCACAAATTACCAATGAAGGCTCTATTGTTTTAGACATCTCAATTAAGAAAGAAGACTTCGGTGAACGACCATCTCCTGATGCGCCCCCAAAGAAAACAATGAGTGGAGTTGAGACAAATGTGTTGGTTGATAATGGATCTACAATTGTTCTCGGTGGCTTGTATGAGTATACGAAAAGAGAACAGATTTCAGGTGTTCCATTCTTAAAAGATATACCGCTCATCGGTTGGCTCTTTAGAACTCCGTATGCGCCAGAGACTACCAAACGAGAAATTATCATTTTCCTTACTCCTCGAATTATCAATCAAGAAGAGTCTGGGATCTCGGATCAGGTTTGATGAATGATTTTGAAAAATACCAAAGTCTAATCGAAAAATACGAAGATCAGCTTGCGAAAGATCCTCGCTCTCGAGTTTTTGCACCACTTTCAGAAATTTATAGAAAAATGGGTTCTGTTGATCGCGCATTGAACGTTTTAAAAGATGGTATTCGTTACAATCCTGATTATGTTTTAGGATTCCTGGGGCTCGCGGCTTGTTATAGAGATCTCAATCAGCACCAACTCAATTACGTCATGTTGAAGCCATTGCTTCATGCTAATCGCGATAATATTAGATTGCTTAAATACTTTGCAGAGAGTTGCGAAAAGACAAACAATTTAGATGAAGCTTTAGAAACATATAAATTTATCCTTTTTCTCAATTCGAAAGATATCGAAGTCGCCGAAAAAGTTAAAATGTTAGAAGAAACTCCTGCTTTAAACAATACAATCAGGCCTCAGTCTGCAGAGTTTCAAGAGGAAGTGATAACTTCTTCACAGGCTGGACCATCTATAGATGATTGGATTTTGCTCGACATAGGTGAGTCACAAAAAGCAACAGTGGAACCTCAAAAAACTGTAACAGCACCTGAGAAAATTGACGTTGCCCAAAAAGGTCCTCAGGTTGAGCAAGTGACTCCCGTGATAACTCATACGTTGGTGGACCTGTATCTGAATCAGGGACATCTTGAAAAGGCACTAGAGATTCTAAATAAAATACTGCTTTTGAATCCTCATGATGAAAAAACGCTTTCAAAAAAGAATGATGTTGAAAGCCTTCTCGCCTCCACAAGTGGTGTTTCCATAAAGAAACCAACAGAGATTTTAGAAATGAGTGAAGATCAAGCTCGTGAAAATATGCTTGATATCATTGATAAAAAATTCTCTGGGCTTGGTCCTTCCTTGCTCGAAGAAAGATTGTGGAAGTTTCATGAAAAGCTCTCTTCGAGAGCTAAAAATAGCGACGAAAGTCTTTAAATCTTAGCGACTTTACTTCTAATATCGAAATTGATACCCCTATCAGGTCAAAGACACTTCGGAGTTTTTTGTGCATCAAGTAAGTATTATTCTTGGACCTAATCTTAATATGCTTGGTAAGCGAGAATCTCAATTCTATGGTGATCTCACGCTAGATCAAATAAAGAAATTTACTGAAGAGAAAAGTCAAAAATTGCCAGTGAAGATTCAATGGTTTCAGTCTAATTCTGAGTCAGAAATAATTGAAAAAATACAAGCGTGTTCCAAGGGCAGCGATTCAGGAATAGTCATAAATCCTGGAGCTTTTACTCATACAAGTGTGGCCATTCATGATGCCTTAAAAACATTTAAGGGAACTATAGTCGAAGTGCATTTATCTAATGTCACATTGCGTGAATCATTTCGTAGTCCTCGATTGACTTCGCAAGCCGCGTCAATAATAATCGAGGGGCTTGGAAAACTGGCTTTTTATATCGGAATAGTATCACTTTTAGAGAGGATAGAAGATGGAATATCAAACTCAGGATCTTAAGAAAGGCGTAAAAATTGAAATCGAAGGGAAACCTTATATTATTTTAAAATCGGATTTCACAAATCCTGGAAAAGGCTCAGCTTTCGTAACGGCCAGAATTAAAAATCTTGAAACTGGTCAAGTTATTGAAAGAACTTTTAAATCTGGAGTTGGCACTGGTGTTACAGTTCCAGATCTTGAAGAGAAAGAAGTTGAATATATGTATTCAGATCTTGATGGTTTTAATTTTATGGACCAAGCAACTTTTGAAACTATTCACCTGACAACAGATCAAGTCGGTGAGGCCGTAAACTTTATGCAAGAAGGCATTAAGTTGAAGGTTCTCTATTTTAATAGCAAGCCGATTACAGTAGATGTTCCAAACTTTGTAGAATTGAAAGTGGTAGAAACAGATCCTGGTTTAAAAGGTGATACGGCTACTGGTGGAATGAAAAAAGCAAAAATGGAAACAGGTCTAGAGATCAAAGTTCCATTGTTTATTAAAGAAGGCGAAGTTTTAAGAATTGATACTCGTACTTCTGAATATATGGAAAGAGTGAAATAACAAAGGTTTGTTCATGGATTTAAATACATTAAAAGAATTTATCGAAATTGCAAAAAAATCAGGTGTAGCTGAACTTGAGTACGAATCACAAGGCACTAAACTAGCAGTAAAGCTTGTTGGCACGACGCTCGTAAGTCATGCACCAGCAATGGCCATGCCAACCACTAATCCTGTTACAATACAAAGTGTCGATTCAAACAAGAATAAGGGCTTAATTGAAGTCACTTCTCCATTTGTCGGAACTTTCTACAGATCAGCTTCACCAACATCTGATTCATATGCAAAAGTTGGAGATAGAGTCGCTCCTGGTAAGGTGATGTGCATCGTTGAAGCCATGAAGATCATGAATGAAATTGAATCTGATGTCTCGGGAGAAGTAGTAGAAATTTGTGTTGAAAATGAGACGTATGTCGAATTTGGACAAGTTCTCTTTAGAGTAAAGCCATAAGAATTATCTATGTTTAAAAAAATACTAATAGCAAATCGTGGAGAAATCGCAGTTCGTATCCAACGAACTTGTAGAGAACTTGGAATTGAAACAGTAGCTGTTCATAGTTCAGCTGATGAAAATTCACTCCATGTGAAATTCGCTGATGAGTCTGTATGTATTGGTCCTGCAAAATCGACTTTAAGTTATTTAAATATCCCTGCTGTTTTATCAGCTGCTGAAATTACTGGAGCCGATGCTATTCATCCTGGCTTTGGTTTTCTATCTGAAAATGAAGAATTCGCTCAGATGTGTAAAAAGTGGGACATTGAATTTATCGGACCCAATATCGAAGCCATTAGAAAAATGGGAGATAAAATTGAGTCAAAAGAAATTGCAGAGAAGGCCGGCCTTCCTGTTTTAAAAACAATTAAGGTGAATGAACTCAGCAAAGAGCAAATCTTTGCGGAAGTAAAAAATCAAGGATTACCTGTTTTGATTAAGGCTTCTGCCGGTGGTGGTGGTCGTGGAATGAAAAAGATTGAAGACTATGACGATCTCATGCCTTCAATTGAAAGATTAAAACAAGAGGCTAAAGCTGGATTTGGTGATGATACTTTATTCATTGAAAAATTCATTACGAATCCAAGACATGTTGAAGTTCAGATTTTGGCCGATAGACATGGCAACGTTATCCATTTAGGCGAGCGAGACTGTACAGTTCAAAGACGATTTCAAAAAGTTGTTGAAGAAAGTCCATGTCCCGTAATGGACGATGAAATTCGTCAGAAACTATGCCAATCAGCAGTTGATATTGCCAAGCATGTAAATTATGACAGCGCAGGTACGGTTGAATTTCTTTACGACCAAGATGAGAAGAAATTTTATTTCATGGAAATGAATACTCGTATTCAAGTTGAGCATCCAGTAACTGAGCAAAGAACTGGGGTGGACCTCATTGCTGAAATGATTAGATCTGCAGCAGGATTACCTCTTTCATACAAGCAAGAAGATATTAAATTTGTCGGACATTCGATTGAATGTCGTCTAAATGCTGAAGATCCCGAGACTTCGATGCCAAGTCCCGGACAAATTCAGTATTATTATCGACCAGCGGGTATTGGTGTTCGGGTCGATGATTTCATTTATTCTGGCTATTCAGTTCCTCCATTTTACGACTCAATGTTGGCCAAAATAATCGTGACGGCTCCAACAAGAGAAGTTTGCGTTGAGAGGATGCTTCGAGCATTATCAGAAACAGTAATCGAAGGAATCAAGACAAATATTTCACTTCACAAGCGTATTTTGAGCCACCCAGACTTTAAGGGCAATAATTACTCTACCAGCTTCATAACTCAAAAATTAAAGTAAAATAAGAGTGCTAACCATTTGTTTTTAAATGACTTAATGGGAGATCTCTTTTGCAGATTCTTTTTCAGAAATTTGAAGAATTTCATCATTGTTTTCAATTGAAACGATTTCAACAATTAAAAATTTTAGAGCAAGAGATTCTTGAGCTTTTACCCAAAAAAAATTTAAACGATGAAGAATCGAAAATAATTAAAAAGATTGAAACTACTGGTTCTGGATCGATTAAAATTGATTATGAAATTTGGAAGTTTCAAATTGAAGCAGGATCAATAAAAAGTTCAAAGAAAATATTTCATCAAATATGCAAGAAACTTATCCTGAATAAAAATCAAGAATATCTAGAATTAATTCTCAGAGAAGCTGTTGGATTTTATAGAACTGAAGAGTTTTCTGCATATCAAATAGAACTAAGTTTGTCCCATGGCGATTATAAAAAGCTGAACGACATAGGGAGCTCATTGGAATTTACAGTTGAGTCGATTGAAAAAATTAATGCCAACATGGCTTATTGGGCATCTTTGGAAAATGAAATTTTAAAAATCTATTTCCGTATGATGTCAGGAAATTGGGCCTCAGATCAATGGTTTTACAAACAGCTTCTAAAATTTTCATTTGAACGACTCTTGAGAAAGGGTAAGGATAGTGAAATAGTAAATTTTTATGAGCCTATTGAGGTAAAACATAAAAGCGAACATCATCATCACGATGATGATCAAGATTTAACTGATGAAGAAAGAATTGAAAATCAAATAAACTTCTTGATGAAAATAAATAATCTTAGTAAGGCCCTTGAGCTGACTAATGAAATAAAAAATGAGAAAAAGAAAAAGAACCTAAAAAAGTATATAGAAAAGATAATCCTCGAAAGAAACAATAAGACTGTTCCAGAAATTAAATCAAAACATAAGCAAAAATCAGTTAACGATAAAGAGTTGACCCAGAGCTTGCAAAAGCTTGAAAAAGTCATTCTTATTAATCATGAAAAAGACGAGCTCGTAACATATATAAATTTCTGTGTTTATTCCGAATTCTATTTAGAAGCTTTGGAGAAAATCAAGGTTCTTGAAAAAAAACTTGTTAGCGAAGAAGAACAGATTGACCTGAAGTTACTGAAAGCACAAATTCAAATAAAGGCGAAGCTCTACACAGATGCCTTACTGGAATTAAATGAACTGCTATCAGAATATCCACTGAAAAATCAAGAGATAACTTTATCAGATAGGCTGATAAAAAAAATCATGCAGGAAAAAGATTAATGATTGGAAAAAAGAATCAAATATTGATTATCTTTTTTGCATTCTTTTCAATGCTCACGGTTGCAACTGTGCAAGTTCTCGAATCGTCTTGGGTAGCGGGCAAGCTAAAGAATATTATTAGAAATGAAATTGGAAACGACGTTGAAGTTGATTTTTACAATATTG
>Ga0100403_1001335_pt1 | contig 22408 bp, 28 predicted proteins | sample CryGeymet201501t_FD_83663 | JGI IMG/M metagenome (GOLD analysis project Ga0100403, IMG submission 83663) | Groundwater microbial communities from Crystal Geyser aquifers in Utah, USA - Crystal Geyser metaG 2015-01t | ecosystem: Environmental > Aquatic > Deep subsurface > Groundwater | place... | reverse complement strand
GAAGTGGTTTATGAATCTACCGAATTTCTCCGCAGACCTGTTTGAAGAAATAACTGGAATAAATGTAAAAAACAAAGTCGCTCTTTCGGACGATGAACTTATAGCAGAGCTAGAGAGACGAGGAAAAATCAAGGCAGGTAAAATTATAAATAACTAATATAAATAATATGAATACACCAACAATAACAATGGACAAGGAAGAAGCAAAGATAAAATATCAAGAGTATCTTTCTGTGGTTAAAGACCGAAAAGAGAAGCAGTATAAACAATTAAAAGACCTTTATCGGCACCTTTCTGATGGTGCAAAAGTTATAGATATTTTTGAAACTTTCAAACAGTGTGAAAAGCATGATAATGGAGAGCCGAAAATCGGGATTGCTCCTGCTAGTTGGAAAGAGATTTGTTTGTTTAAGACTCAGAACGGTGGTGCTTCTTTTCAACGAAATCAAAGGTGGCTGGATGGTGGTAAAGAAAGTGTCGTGTTGCCATCGGGGACATTCAAGTGGGAAACAGAAGAAGAAAAGACAGACTGGGGAGTGAGGGAAAATATAATAAGACAAGTGGTTGTGACTACCGTTCCCGTTATTCCTGCACTTCTACTTCCTGAAAGTAAAAGCTTGAATGGTTACTACATACTCTTTGAAGTAGATGAGTGGAACGAAGTGCCTGCCACAAAAGACCCTTATTTACTCAAGAGAATTAGCGACAATGCATTTGTGGTGTTAGCCGAGTGGGGCGTACGCCTGTGGAATTGGCGGTAATGAGAGGTTAATTTACTAAAAAAAGTAAGAGCATTGAAATAGATATATGAAAATGCAAGTAAAACTGATTTACGAACTAGACGTCACCGATTGGTACGAGGATGAAAAACTAACAAAGAAGCAGAAACTAAAGCAGTAGTCCGTTTATTAACTAAGTATTAAGAGCATGGAGAAGAAATATCAGATAATATATGCCGATCCGCCTTGGGCTTACAGAAATACGGGGAATATCCAAGCTACAGCAAATGCTCAGTATGAAACAATGACGGACGAGGATATTTGCAAGTTACCAGTGGGGGGGGTAGCAGATAATAACTCAATTCTTTTTCTCTGGGCAACATTTCCTAAAATACAAGAGGCATTAGATGTTATGAAAGCATGGGGGTTTGAGTATAAGACGGTTGGCTTCACTTGGATCAAGAAGAATAAAAATGGTGGTAATTTCTTCGGTGTTGGTTGGTATACAAAATCAAATGCAGAAGTTTGCCTGATCGGAGTCAAAGGCAAAGCACCTAAAATCAGTAATTCAATATCTAGTGTTGTAGAAACGGTTAGAGAAAGACATTCAAAAAAACCTGATATTATTAGAGACAAAATAGTAGAGTTTTGCGGAGATGTTCCACGAATAGAATTATTTGCCCGACAAGAAACAGAAGGATGGGATGTGTGGGGGAATGAAGTTTAGGTAAGTTGGGCGATTCCCCCGACCTTTCTCAGAAGCCACACTATAGTTTTCGTTCAGATTTAAGAGAAAAGCTACAATCCCTTAACTCAAAAGAATAATGGATATGAGGAATAAGTGTTTGCCAAAAAGGTAGTTTAATTCAGTAGCGGATGTTATAATTAAATTAAGCTCTTAATTATTCCGCTATTGAATTAAGGAACTATGAATATAAAAACGAGAGAAGGGAAATGCCGAGAAGTGGACTTATATTTTGAGTAAACTATGCCAACGATCCAAGACATCAAACCCTACCCCAAGAACGCCAAGAAACACGATAAAAAACAGCTAGAACTACTAGCAAAAATCGTGACAGAAGTAGGCTGGCGACAAAACACCGAAGTCAATCAAGACGGGGTTATTGTAGCAGGACACGGTAGATACTTATGTTGGCAAGAATACAAAGACAAACTAAACCTACTTGATGAGCCAAAGAGTAAAATGGGGGATTTGTATGAGTTGGGAAGCCACAGGGTACTTTAAAAATGGAAAAGAAATAACATGGCTAAAAAGCAAGTAAAACATAAATTAGAGGGCAGTCGGTGTGTGTTGTGTAATGGTACAGGGGTTGTTTTCTCTGACTTAGATGATGTAATTTCAAAAAAGATAGAACTATACGATAAAAAAAAGATACCTAGAACAGAGATCACAAAGTCTATTTATCAATACTTATTTATCAAATACGGTTTTACTCCAACCATAGGAGAAGCGAGTACTTTTTTTAATATAATGTCTTTAGACGTATATACCAATGTCTTTCTGCCAAAAATCCAAAAGGTAGCCATACAGTACATTAAAGATATTAGTAACTACAAAAGAAACCACGAAAAAAGAAAAATGCTTATATGGGAAAGTGACAATGGAACAATAAAACCAGAGTCATTAGATAAGTTACTTGAAGCACAAAACTATAAATGTAATTTATGTCAAAAAAATATAGTACCAAGAGGAGATAGACATTTAGATCACATAATACCAATATCAAAAGGTGGTAAACACATTTTAGATAACGTTCAATGGTTATGTGTTAGTTGTAATGTTAAGAAGTATAATAAACTTAATTTTAGTATAAAAAATGACAAAAAAGACAAAAAAGACAAAAAATAAAGGTGGAAGACCACCTGTTATAGACGATATTGTACTCCAAAAATTAGAATTGGCTTTTGCTATTGACTGTTCAGATGAAGAAGCGTGTGCTTATGCTGATATATCACCAGCCACACTTTATAACTATCAGAATAAAAACCCAGAGTTTTTAGAGAGAAAAAGGCAATTAGCTCAGAAGCCAATATTAAAAGCCAGACAGACTGTTGTACAGAAGTTAGGAGATAGTTATTCTAACGCCATGGACTACCTTAAAAGGAAAAAGAAAAAGGAATTTGGTGATAATATGGCTATTGATGCAGAGGTAAATGTAACCGGAGTAGAAATTAAAGTAAGAAAATAATGAATGTAGGCTTTGAAGTTCACGAGTCACATATCCCTTTATGGGAAGATACTAGCTGGCGGTACGCAATACTTTGTGGGGGGAGGGGGAATGGGAGAAGCGGGTCCGCTTCACGATATGCTCTTTCACAACTACTAGGCAAGGAATACACCCGTGGAGCTATTATGCGTGCAACCTCAAGCGATATTAGGGCTTCTTGCTGGTCAGAGATTATAGACCGAGTTAATGAACAAAAGATTCAAAGCGAATTTAGAATTGCAGATAACGACATGTTCATTGAAAGAGGAGAGAACTCTATCAGAGGGCATGGTTTTAGAGCTTCTAGCGGGTCCCTAACAGCCAGACTCAAGTCTTTAGCGGGCTATAACTTTATTTGGATCGAGGAGGCAGAAGAAATAGGTGAAGACGAATTTAGGAAACTAGATGATACTATCCGAACAGTAAAGGGAAGAATCCGAATTATTTTTACACTAAACACCCCACCAAAAAGCCATTGGATAATAAAAAAATGGTTTGATACTATTCCGTCAGGTATTGAAGGTTTTTATGTTCCTCAGTTAAAAGAAAGTGTTAAAGATGTTCTTTATATCCCCGGAACTTACAAAGAGAACGAACCAAACATGGATAAGCACACCGTGGAAAGGTATGAAGAATATAAACATAACAATCCAGCTCATTACTATCAGGTCATAAAAGGATTATCACCCGAAGAAGTTAGGGGCAAGATATATTCGGGCTGGCAGATGATTGATAAGATTCCAGAAAAAGCAACTCTTAAAAGGTTTGGTATTGACTGGGGATGGTCCCCCGATCCAATGGTTCTTTCCGCAATATACGAATACGGAGGAAGCTACTATATTAAGCAATTGTTATATGATACTCTTATTCAAGATGAAACGATTGCAGATGAAATAAAGAAAACTAATGGTTGGCGAGGTGTTAGAGTTGTTTGCGGTGTAGACGGTGGCAAGAGTATTGACTACCTTAAAAAGAATGGTATTACTGCGGTTAAAGCGATAACAGGACAAGGTTCAGTTGATTTTAGGATAAAGACAACATCACAAAAAAAGGTTTTTGTTGAAAGAGCCGGTACTAAATTGTGGGAAAGTTATGAAAATTATCGCTGGGCCGAAGATAAAGACGGCAACCCCAAAGGAGAACCAGACCACCACTTTTCAGATGGAATGGATAGTTGTTTTGCACCAGAGACTTTAGTTCACACGACAAAGGGGAAGATACGAATTGACGAATTGTTAGGAAAAGAAGGTTTTTTATATTCTAGGAACAATACAATACAAAGATTTTATAATGTTCGCCCAACTACAAAAGATACAGAGGTTGTTAGGTTGACTTTTAATGATGGAAATACCCTTAGTGTAACTCCGAATCATTTGTTGTTGCTTCCAAATGGCAAGTGGATTAGAGCAGATTTGCTTTGTGTTTCGGATATGATACAATCTAGTATGTATGAACAGACTAAAATACAATGGAATTACTTTTACAAGATACACAAACAAAAAGTATTACTATGGTTGCGTGAATGGAAAAAAATGGTTTCTGCATCGTTACGTATGGTTTTTAACCAATGGGGAGATACCAAAGAATTATCATATTCATCACAAGGATGGAGACAGGGAAAACAATTCTTTAGAAAACCTAGAGTTGAAACATCGTTCGGCTCATCTCTCAGAACACATGACTCCCGAACGCAGGGAGCAACAGAGGCAATGGATAAAAGTAATATCACCAATGACAAAGAAATGGCATGGGTCAAGAGAGGGGATAGAGTGGCACAAGCGACATGGAAAGAGTGTAATGGCAAAAAGAAAACCTATACACAAAAAATGTTTTCATTGCCACAGAAATTATTTAACAATTCAATATGCAAAATCCACAAGATTTTGTGGGCAAAATTGCCGAATGAAAGCAAGACGAAGACGATTATTGGGATTGCCAGAGGATTTTGTAAACAGACATACAACCTTGAAGTTGAAAAAACCCACTGCTTAATGGCAAATGGAGTTGTTGCTCATAATTGTAGTTATGCTCTAGCCGACATTAATCCGATTAAAGAAATCGTCATGCCAAGACCAAGTGGACAACGTAATAGACCTAAGGTTAATTTAGGATTATAATCATGGAAGAAGAACAAAAAGAAGAATACCTTAGCAATGAAACTATTAGTGTTAGACTACCTCAATGTTGTGTCGAAGGATTAGATTCTTGTCCACACGTTGCCAAAGAACAGAAAGAAAAAAAAGTTAATGTAGGTTTATGAGTGAGAAATCAATAGTAAGCGACTTTCCAAAATATCTACCATGCAATCCCCTATTTACAGGGATGCCTGATTATCTGAAAAAACCAGAAAACTTTGAGAAAGTTTATAAGACAATTTACGAAGCAGGTGTATCAAAATGCAACCATTCAGAAGTTTTAGAATATGCAACGTGTTTTAAGTGCCAAATAAAGATGAAAGAACGATCCGGAGTTATGAAAAAGCTAGGTTTCTCAAGTGGCAAGCAGTATTTAGAGTGGCTTAAAGTTCACTCGAAGATGAGGGAGATACAAAAGATAAACGGAAGTCAAAAAGGAGAGTATTATAATACTTAATATGGGGATGCCTAAGGGATACAAAAGACCTTCTTCTCTTTACCACTTGGAATATTAATATTACAATTCATGGCTAATAGCGAGCAAACAGCAGGAATCTTAAATCAAGTCATCAAAGTAACAATCAGACCATCTAAAACACATGGAGTTGGTGTATTTGCTATTCAAGACATTCCAAAAGGTGTTAGGCTTCATATGGATGATTTGCCTCAGGTATACTATTTGCCCTATTCAAGTTTTGGAAAGCTATTTCCAGAGGTTAGAGATAACATTGTAAATAAATGGCCGAGAGTTGTTAATAACGAAAAGTTTGCCTTTCCCGAAGCTAGGTTTCAAGCCTACTGCAACCACTCGGACGAGCCGAACTATAATTCTAAAACCGACAGTTCTCTTAGAGAGATTAAGAAAGGAGAGGAGATTTTTGAAGACTATCGAGTTATACTTGGATATGAAAAAGCCTACCCTTGGCTTGACAAGAAAAAAGTAAAGGATGATAATAAAAAGAAATAGATTACTAATTTAATTAAAAGTTATGGATATAAATGCAACAAATAGTGCAATCGCACTAGCAGAAGAAAATAAAGTAGACATTGCTGATGTAAAAGGCAGTGGTGATAATGGTAAAATCTTGAAGAAAGATGTAGAGGATTATTTGGAGAATGAAAAAGTCGATTCAGAAGATGTTAAAGCTGATGATGAATCGGTGGAGAGTCCTAAGAAAGTCGAAACAGTCTCACTATCTACTTCATTCAGAGTCAGAAATAAAGAAGGAGATAGGCTGAATTTTGTATTCAACGGTTCAGGTAAAAGCCTAAAGGAAGCTATTGAATCTCAAGTATGCATTTCACCTATTGAAGAAGAAGGCAAGGATTTTCCAAGAGACCTAAATATTCTTGTAAATGTAAACGTCAAGAAAGGAGACTATAAATTCTCTAGAGCATTAGCACCACATGTTGCCAGAGCAACCCTCGGGAAAAGAGAAAACTTAGAATATCTAGAGAAATTACTAGGATTAAGAAAGTAATATGCAACATAATTGCTTAAAATGTAGCCAGTCTTATACCAGCGAGGAACAAGACGCTTATTTGTGCAGGAGTTGTATTTCTAATAAAGCAAAAATAGCTGCGACACTTGATAAAGAATTCGTAGCCAGACCAACGGCTGAAACAACTCTTGAAAGATATGAAAACGCAAAAAAAGTTAAAGGGGGATTCCCTAAAGCAAGTGATGTCCTCTAAAGCAACAATCGAAATAATGGGCAAAAAGTACACAGGAAGCGGTGATAGTGTCAAAGATGCTCTCATGGCAATTCCGTATGCTGGCTTTGCCGGATTCAGGGCAATTCTCACCGTAGGAGAAAAAACTATTATTCTCCACCCAGTACAGACAATGAGATTATTTTCCAAAAGTCCGTTAACAAAAGAGATAGCAGTTAAAAACACCGCAATGCAGTTTGAGTAAGATGTTTCCAGAAACAATATTCAAGTACATAACCCAACAAGAGACGGATTACCAAACTCGTGAAATCCAGATTGGCGACAATTGGAGATGGGGAATGAAGAAACATATTCAGATGATATTCCATCTTAAAAATGGTGTTTTTTATACTGGTGAGAACGATTATCTGCGAGCTTTCAGGGAAGTAATGGGTCCGATTATTGAACTTTCTAACTGGACAGAAGATTTGGAGGTTAAGGATGTCGTTTTCTATCTTGACGGACAAGAAGATCGTGCTCTATCCTTTCTTATCAAGAAATATCATGATGAAATATATGTTAAAGAACATAATCTTGATGAGTTTTTTGACGAAGTAACCGAAAGTGATAATACTTATGGCGGTACTTTAGTTGATATTTCTGCAAAAGAGAGACCAAAGGCTATTGCTCTAACAAAAATTGCTTTTGCGGACCAAACAGATATTTTAGGTAGTCCTCTGGGACTAAAGATGTATTTTTCTCCAAGCAAGTTAAGGAAAATGGATAAGAATGGCTGGGGCAAAGAAGAAAATGGAGCAAATGGAACGATTGAAGATCTTATCCAGCTTGCTGATTTCTCTAAAGATGCCGAAGGTGCTCAAAAAGACCACAAAGAAAACCAAACTCCGGGCAAGAACATTGAAGTGTATATTGTTAGAGGTGATTTACCTAAAGGATACATTGATGATAGTGATGACACGACCGTGCAGAATCAATTGCAAGTAGTTGCTTTTTATACCGACCAAAGATCAAAGAAACAAGAAGGTTTTATTTTATACAGAAAGAAAGAGAACAAAGAAACTCTTAAATTCTTTACATCTTCTCCTGTTTCGGGTAGAGGACTTGGTAGAGGTGATGGAGAAAAAATGTTGCACCCCCAAATATGGAGTAACTTCCTAGAGATTCACAAAATGCAAATGCTAGAAGCTGGGGCAAAAGTCCCACTTGGCACTGATGATGAGACTTTTAACGAAAAGAACAAGGTGCAGGATATGGAGAACTTAGAGATTATGACTCTCCAAGAGGGCAGACGGGTCTTTCAGATTCCAACAGCAGCTGCAACAAACATTCAGTTATACGAAAGAGCTGCTGATAAATGGCTAGAACAAGCACAGTTTTCTGGTGCGGCATTCGACCCGATAATTGGTAAAGAGCCACCTTCCGGTACAACCTTTAGAGGGCAAGAAAGAAACGTGGCACAAGGCAGAGGCTCACACGATAGAAAACGAGGCAAGAGAGCTAAGTTTATTGAAGAAATATACCGAGACAAGATCATACCTGACATAAAAAAGGAGTTGATAAATGGAAATGAGTTTGTGGCAAGTCTTGATTTATCTGAACTCGAATGGGTTACCGACAGGTTAGTTACCAAAGAAATGAACAGAAGAATTAAAGATGTTCTGTTAAAAGGCAAGGACATTCCAACACCAGAGGAACAAGAATTCACGAAAGACAGAATACGAGAAACCTATCTGAAGGGTGGTGAAAAGAGGCTGCTCGGGATTCTGAAAGATGAACTAAAAGATATTGAGATAAAAATAGGAATAAACATAGCAGGCAAACAAAAAGACTTAGTCGGGCTAACAAATAAGATTCTTTCAGTCTTCCAGTTTATTTTTGCCAATCCACAAGCATTTGAGCAGATTCGTCAATTACCTAATATGGACAGAGCATTTAATGACATTTTGGAATTCTCAAACATTAGCCCAGCTTCGTTTTCTTCAGCCGTTAAGAATGCTGAACAAAATATAAACCAAACAGGAGATACCAGAACAGAAGCACCAGAACTTAATCTACAAGAAACACCTGCAACACAATGAACAAGGAACTCTTAAAGAATTTCATAGAAAGTAAAAAGACATCCGACACGGTTAAATCCTTTCTGAGACTTTCATTTGAACGGAAGCGTGAACGAGATGTAAATCTTTTGGCGGCACAAGCTCTTGCTTTACAGTTATTGGAAGAAGCGTGGACAGAAATGGAAAGACACAAAGGGGATAACAACAAAAAAGAGGATGTTGACAAAAATATAGGTTTGTAATTATTATTAACATGGTATAATTAAAAAATGAAAAAGACTATTATCACAATATTGGGTGCGATAATCATTGCTTTAGGCGGTGGATATTCAGCACTTCAATTGGGTGGTGTTGGAATTGGTAGTGAGTACTCGTATACTCAGTTGTCAAGTACGAATGCTAGTGGAACAGTACTTGTCCTTGGGCATTCGGGGAATAGTACTCTTGGTTCGGTTACAATCACAGAACCAGCGACAGCAGGATATTTCAATGTATTCAATGCGACTTCCACAACACATTCAACTTCAACGGCAGGACTCGTGGCAGAATTTGATTCAAGTAATGACGTTGTAGGAACGTACACGTTTGATTCGGCTGTAACCAGTGGAATTTTCTTTGAAGTATCTGATGCTTTCAACGGAGAGTACACTGTTACTTGGCGATAGTTGTGTTATGATAGATTTAGTTAAACAATATGCCAAAAGGTAAAGGTTACCCAAGAAAAAAGAAGAAGAAATAAATTATTAGCTAATCTAAAAGATATGGGAATCCTAGAACTAAAAAAGAAAGTACCGAGCATAGCCAGTAAACTTTCTGAAAGAGACCAGAAAAAGGTCAAGCCTGCGAAGAAAATCGAGGGAAAGGTCAAGTAGCACATTAACATAAAAACTGCGACAACTTTGGGACAATCAGCTGATGTCCGAATGGGTTACGTCGCAGTTACTTTTTCGGACACCAACCGATTGCCTCAAAGCAGTCGGTATTTTTATACCAAGGACTAAACCTATTAAAAGACTTTTAAGACAAAACTTATGGAAAATGAAAAAAATGGAACCGAAGTACAGAACGCTGGAGTAGACCAAACTACTAAAAAAAATGAAGAAGGGACAAAGCCAGAGGTTAAACAGGAAGATTCTCTTGAGACTCTAAAAGCTCAAAAAACTCACTGGAGAGATCAGGCTATTGACCCCGAAACAGGCAAAAAGTACAAAGACCTGTACGCAGAAGCCTCTAAATCTAAGGTAGATGACAAAACATCTAAGAAAAATGAAGCTCCTAAAAAAGGAGAAAAAGCGGAAGAATTTGGTCTTTTACAAAGAACTTTTCTTGCTTCTAACGGTGTAACCGATTCAGAAGAAATAGAACTTGCCAAAGCAATCCGAGAAAAAACGGGTCTTGCTTGGGATGAGCTACCGACTAACGAGTATTTTAAGTTTGAACTTGAAAAACATCGTGAATCAGCATCAAATGCAAAAGCGGCTGACGTTGAAGGCGGTGGAGGAGGAGATAGTGTGGTAAATGAAAGTGCCGAATATTGGGAAAAGAAAGGTGCTCTACCCACTTCAAAAGACATCCCCGACAGAAAGAAGCGTGTTGGAATCATTCAAGAAATGAGGAAACGTGCGACTGACCAAGGTGGGAAGTTCTACAACGAATAGTTTTCTAAAAGATATAATTGTTTCGCTATTACTAAGTAAACAATTATTGAAATGGGCGTAAGTAATACAGTAACTTATCGTACACAATTTGATGACGTACTCCAAGAACGTTTGGATCAACCGACAACGTTCAAAGAAATGACAGATGTGAAGATCATGAATGACCGTGTCTTCGCAACGTCATATATGAGTACAGAGCCATCAGAACAGACTGTTACTCGTGGAAATGCGATTAACATTCAGACATTCGCAGAAACAAATGAAACTCTGACAATTGCAACAGGACGAGACCTAGGTTTTTTTGTTGACTTTGCGGATGAGGCTCAATCTCCGTGGACAGATGGTGTTGAATTGTTCGATAGGATAGGTTCAATCTTAAATGAGTTTATTGAAGCTAATGTGCTTGCACAGCATGCTTCATGGACTGACTTTGATAATGCCTCAATCGGTGGAAGTGCAGGGAACATAACAGTTTCCGCATCTAACATTGACGACATTATCCGAGGAGTTAAAAGAGAGGTCCGAGAAGCCAACGGACAATCTCTATGGAATAGAAACGGTCTTGGCTTTGTATGGAGAGCAGCTGACTTTGAATTGCTCGAAGCATTTGCACAGGCAGTTGGTTTCCTATCGGCTGATAAAGCTCTTAAAGAAGGAACTGTAGGAGGTTTCCGACATTTGGGAGTAGATCATTATTGGAGTAACGGACACACAGCCGGACATGTTCTTGCTGGTGTTAAGGGTATTCAAATGCTTGGAATCCTTAAAAAGACATTCGGACGGGCTCACACAGTGGAGTTTCCATCATCAAGTGCTGAGGATGGACCACTATCAGGTACTCTATACTACGGTCGTGTAGATATAGGAAATCTAATACCAACAGCTCACGCTGGCTTGCTGTTCGATATTGCAGTAACTTAATTATTAAAATCGTTTTAATCGCAACAGAAATATGAAAAATAAAGTTTTGTTTCTCACGGTTGCGGTTTTGATAATTATCGCAATCGGAGGGTATTCATTCCCAAAAGGAGAAACCGTAGTTGAGAAGCTCGGAGCAAGTTCGGGACCAGAACACTTTGACAGACAGTCTTTTAGGTCTGGTTCAACAGATGGTGGACGAGTAGCAACAACCTCACCAGAAGGAGCTACGGCATATACCACGGCATCCAAAGACTTCAACGGCACACCGACTTACATTGATTGGCTACCAAATAATAATATTACAGTTTCAATCAGTGGAACTTCAACGCACCAATACATTCCAAATATAGGGGATGTGGCTACTGTGTATTTGCGAAATGCGTCCACAACAGCAGCTTCAACAATCACTTTGGCGGCAGTTGATGGAGGAGTTGATTTGCAGTATACCGAAGCAACAGGAGGAGATCTCGTGCTGAACGGACTTGATTTTGGTTCTTTGACTCTAATCAGAGAATCAGCAAATCTTGTTACCGTTCTATTCAACGAATTTACTGAAGCAGACTAGTATCTCTACATAACCCTTTTACGAGGGTTGTGATAGGGAAGCTAACAAGCCCTAATAAATAAAATTTCTCGTCAATTCAACAATACGGCTGACCGTAACGGATTAGTCCAAAAATACGAAAAGGAAATCGGAGTAGAAGCTGGTTTTGTTTCTGGTAACACAAATAGACTAAAAGACTTCGCTTCAGATACTCGTTCGGCTTGGGACACTTATATGTATCTTGCCGCTAAAGGAAGCGGTACTTGGCAGTATGATGATTCTAATCACAACTCTCACTATCCGATTATCTATTTCAATTTAGTAAACGGACAGCAGGACTACACTTTTACCACAGACGAAGACGGAGCTTTGATTTTAGACATCTACAAAGTGATGATTCTTTCTGAAAACGGAACTTTGTATGACGAGATTTTTCCCATAGACCAACAAAGGACTGGTTCATACGATGACATTTCAGCCGAAAACACAGGTGGAGGCGTGCCGTACAGATACGATAAGACCGCAAACGGAATCTTCCTTACTCCTATTCCCGACTACGAAAAAGTAAAAGGACTGAAAGTCTTTATTAACCGAGAAGCTAGTTACTTTGTCTATACCGACACAACAAAAATGCCTGGATGTCCTGGAATCCACCACGATTATTTCTATCTAAAACCAGCTCTTGAAGAAGCAAGGATACACAGCCTTAGTAACTACAATCAGCTAAGAGAAGAAGTTATCAGTTTTGAGGGAGATGAAGAAAAGGGAGTAACTGGCTCTATTGAAAGGTATTTTTCTCGTAGAAAGAGAGATGAGAGGGATATTATGACACCTAGAATTACAAAGTTTATTTAATAAAAGTTATGGAAGAAACAAAAAAAATAAAAGCAGGAGATTTAGTTAAAAAAGTTGGCATTGTCCGTTATGCAGATGGAGAACGGGAAAAAGTCAGTAAAAAAACGTGGGTTGTCGTTGAGCAAGACGGAGTCCTATCCTTACTTCTAAATGGCGATATAAGCCCTGTAAAAAAGGAAGATAGGTACATTGTCGTTGGCAACACTAAAAAGGGCTTAGACAAGGATTTTGCCCCAATTCAGGGGGTTTCTGCTGGCTCTGTACCAGTAAAATATCGTATACACAAGGATTTCAAGGATAAAGGTTGGAAAAAGGGCGATATTGTTCAGATTGTCGGAAAGATTTCACAAGAAACAATAGATAGTGGAGTGCTAGAACAAGTATCCGACAAAGTCCCACACAAACACGTACAGATTGTAGTCGACCCTGTACAAGTCGGATTATTAACTAATAAATAACATGGCTTCATACCTCACAAACGCCTTCAAAGGACGATTACTCGGAGATAACGCACAAATCTCCACCGCTATTGACCTTGAAGCAGATACACTAAAACTAATGCTCCTGACATCAAGTCACATACCAGACATTGACGCAGAAGTATTCGCAGGCAACATCAGTGCCAATGAGATTTCCAGCTCAGGAACATACACCGCAGGTTTTGGGAATAGAATGGCTTTAACTGTAACCAGTTCAACTGACGACATAGACGATGAAGGAGTAATGGATGCAGTAGATGTTTCAATAACATCAGCCACAATTACTGCTCGTTACGCTCCTATTATTAAAGAGGGAGCGAGTGATGCCGCTTCACCTATTGGTCCGGTGATTGACTTCGGTTCAGACCAAATATCAACCGCAGGTACATTTACCATAACTTTTGCCGCAGAAGGCATTTTGAACTTAGCTTAATATGGCAGTAACCTTTCAGTCAGTACAAACAGCAGGCATAACAAGTAATTCTGTTGTGGTAACGAAACCGACATCAACGGCGGAAGGAGATTTGCTTGTTGCTTCTTTTTGGTACAAAGACTCTGGCAGAATGGTAACACCCCCAAGTGGTTGGATACTGGAGGAGTCAGGCGGTAGTAATCAAGAGGGTGCGGTTTATACAAAAACTGCGGGAGTTTCCGAACCCGCAAATTATACTTGGAGCGTGGATGGTGCTTCTGTTGCTATGGACGGGAGCATCACCAGAATAACTGGTCAGGCAAGCACATCACCAGTTTATGTAACGACTTCTGACACTGCGGATGTTACTGGTTCTACAGGCTCTCTCACATATACATACACAGGTATGGCCCTAACACCAGCAAATTCAACATCTAACTTATTGCTTTTCTTTAATTTCTTAAAATCCTCTAGCACAGTTGGCTCTCCTTCTGCCTCTGGTTATGCTATAGAAAACGACGACCCCACATGGACAGAAAGATTTGAGGACACCATTGGAGCTGCGGATAACATAGTAGCAATGGCAACTGCTGTCAGGTCGGAACAAACCTCAACAGGTGTCTTTTCTGCTACATCCACATTGCACAGCAATGGGGCTGTTGGTTTTGCCGTTGCAGTGCTTGTCGTAGAGGATGTAAACATAACCGTTTCTCCAGCAGTCATTGAAGCCACCGCAACCATAAACGCCCCAGCAGTAGCAGGAGGTGCAAACGTAACCCCGGCAGTTATAGAAGCTATCGCAACAATTCAAGCACCAACTGTAACAACAGAAGATTCCAAGATAACCAATATGGATAAAAACTCTGTTTCGAGTATCACCAACTTAGATAAATCATAATGAACGAGCAAGAAAAACAACAACTACAAGAGGTTTACGACTTCATCCAACTACTGAAAAGGTACGGCTCTCTTCCTTATGATTTTGAGCAAGCGATAAAAAGACGATTGGATACCTATTACGAATTGCCAGCTGGACTTGAAAATGCACCACTTACGAAAGTTGGCGCACCGTCGGGGGGGACAACAATAGATTCAGAAGCTAGAACTGCTATAAACTCAATTATTACAAGATTAGAAGATTTAGGTTTAATTAACCCAAACTAAGATGATTCAAATCCCCGGACAATCAGGGTGGCGACAATCAAACCAAAGCGATAGGCTCGGCACTATCAAAGAGTCTTTTAACGTTGACCTAGAGTCAAACATTAGAAATGTAAGGACGACCCGCTCTAAACTGATTGCTTCAGGCGGTAACACTCAAGATGAGATAGGAAGAATTGCTGGAATAACAACTTTCGATGCGATTATTTCGGTATTTACTGGACAAGCTGGTGGCGATCATTGGAAGGGTGGGAATTCTCCTTTTGATGGTTTGACTTTAAATAACGGTCAAATAACCCCTGCTATGAATGGAACAGACACAGCCAATTTTCAAGGCAAATTATATGTGACCACTGACAGTGATATAGAGTTTTCTTCTGACGGAACTTCCTTTACTGCAAAATCAGCTAGTTTAACATCTGGTACACCTCACCTTCTGGCTTCCAAAGGTGACTTTCTATACCTAACAGATGATCGGTATAAGATTTATAACGTAGACACATTAAATGTGGTTAATAAAACAGGTACAGCTACTTTAGATTTAGATTTGGGTACAACATATTTCCAAACAGTTTTAATGACTTCTTCCGACAGGGTGTGGGTGGGGCTATCTTCAACTGCTTCGACTGGATATAGTAACGCTTTGATTTATGAATGGAATGGAATAACTGAGAATGCTATTAGCAGACGATACGAAATAAACGCCCCTGCAATTATGTGTGGGGTGATGAAAGATGACGTGCCTTATGTTTTAGACTGTCTGGGTAGACTTCTAAGATGGAATGGTGGAGTGTTTGCTGAAGTAGACCGCCTACCAATGAACAAAAAGATGTTCAAAGACTTCAGCTCAATCAACCTAGCAAACCGTGTTATGCATCCACGTTGTATTGATGTGGATGGCGATGAGATTTTAATAAATGTATCAAATGCCATAGATAACGACACCGAAACTACTTTTGCGGATTTTCCAGCAGGTGTCTGGGCGTGGAGTGAACGAACAGGATTTTATCACAAATTCAGTCCCTCATATCAAGCAGTTGCTGATACCGGCACAACCAATCTGACTGACTATGGACAAGCAAGGATTTACTTTGCCGATGTGCTTAAAGTTATAGAGTCATTCCAAACAACAACAGGAGATGGTGGACGTGTAGTGTGGGGGGCTTCGTATTTTACTGATGCTGACGACGCCACTTCTGATTTAACCTATGGAGTATTCACAAACGATACCGCTGATAACACCCAAAAAGCAGGCTATATAATTACCCCTAAAATCCACAGTTCTACTTTTAGAGACAAATGGCAGAAGATTTACGCCGCCTTTAGTGAATTAGATGGGAATGATAAATGTGTTTTGAAATACCGCACTGATGATACAGAGCTTTATACCAACATTGAATGGAGAGGAACAGATGCTTTTGAGCCAACTGAAGTAGTCTCGGATTTTGAACAAGGAGATGAAGTGCAGATAGTCCAAGGTACAGGTTCAGGCACGGCAGTTGAGATTGACCGAGTAACCACGGGTTCAGGAGAATATATTGCACTGAAAGAATCTGTTACTGGTGCAAGCGGAACATCGGTTGCCAAGCTCGCAAAGTGGCGAAAAGTGGGAGAGATAACTGACCAATCTATTAAAGGTTACCCAATCGGAGAAGAATCGCACTGGATTCAGTTTAAGATTTATATGAACTGGACCGGGGCAAAAGAACTTTATGATTTGTTGGTCGAAAACTCAACTTCAATCAAATAATAATGTATTATAAACCAAGATGAACGAAGAACAAGACAACAGAATAGAAGAAGCCGTAGCAATAGCTAACGAAACAGGAGCTTTTAGCGAGGAGTCAGTTAGACGAGCAGGCAGTATTCTAAATCAAGAATCTCCTGCACTTACTTCTGACGACCTATCAGAGGTTGAGGACTTTCAGCTTGTCCAGCCGGAAACAGAAACTGCAGGTGTTGGTTTAGAGGGGCAAATAGAATCCCAACTTGCAGGAGAAGAAAAAAGACGAGCAAGAGAAGCAGAAACTTTAGGTAGACAGAGAGAACAAAGCCTCGAAGATATAAATAGATTTTTTGAGGAAACTACAGGTGAGACAGAGCTAACCGCCAGAGCTGGGCGAGAAGCAGGACTCCCTAAAATCCAAGAAGAACTAGATGATATAGACCAACAACTCCGAGCAGAACAGCATGCTCTTAGACGACAAAAAGAAAGGATACTTGCTGGGGCAGGTACGATGACGGCAGGTGAAAGAAACTTGGCTATTGCTGATGTTGAAAGGAGAAGTTTTACCAAACAAGCAGACCTATTCATTGTCCGCCTTGGAATACAAGGTCGATTCGATAGTGCCAAGTCCATTGCCGACCAAAAGGTAAACATCCAAATGGAACGAGACGAGAGAAAATTTGCCGCCTTAACTTTAAGTTTTGAGAACAGTAAAGAATTGTTTACTCTTGCCGGACAACGGGAATTTAACGCTAGTCAAAATAGGCTCCAAAACGAAATAAATACTAAGAGGGAGACAATACAGAATATTAACAGTTTAGCACTTGATGTAATGCAGAATGGTGCACCATCGGCTATTGCTCGACAAATGTTAAGATCTGGAAGTGTTGAAGATGCTTTTCGTATCGGAGGTCAATACATTAACGCACTTGCCAGAAGAGAGGCGAATTTGGGGATTCAAGAACTAGAAAAAAAGGTTTCGGGCTCAAAAGATTCGGGGGATGCTTATGGTGGACTGACTCCAGCAGAACTTCCCGAACTCAACCAATCAGAACGAAACGATTTAATTTCCGACTGGACAGTTGCTAGGAGTATTAAGAGAATGGATGAGCTAGTCTCTGAAGTTGGTTTAGCGGGATTGCTAACGGGGCAGGGTAGCCCAGAAGCTAGAGAGTTTGCCCAAATAAAAGAAAACGTTGTTGACTTGTTGGCCCGAGAAAGAACTGGTGCGGTAGTTGGTAAAGATGAGGCCAAGAGCTTTAGGAAGATTCTTGGAGTTGGGGCATTTAGTGTTCTGACGTCAGAAGATGAAGCCGAGTTGAAACAAATAATCACCAGGACTCTCCCATTGTTTGAGGCATCGCTAGATACAATTAACCCTACCGGAGAGTGGGAGACCTATCTAGATGCCAAATATCCAACTGGAAGTCGGCTAGAAGACCCACTTGGCCTTGGTATTTCTGGCACACCCTCAAATGACCCCCTTGGTATTATAGGTTTTACAAACAAAGAAAGAGTGTCAACGGGTTTTGAACCGGGAACGTTTGATATTGATTTACAAAAATTAAACCTCACACAATAAAATGACTCCAGAACAATTTGCAGAAAAAGTAAAATCAAAATATCCACAATATGCCAATGTTGATAATGGTGTTCTGGTTCAGAAAATGTTAGAAAAATATCCACAATATCAGAGTCATGTCAGCGGTTTCAGTACACAAACACCCGAAGAAGTAGAAAAACCAGGATTTTTTTCTCAAGAAATTACTGGTGGGGCCGATACTGCAGAAGCGGGTGGAATTGTTGGTTTTGGGAAAAGATTATTCCAGAGTACCCTGGGTAGTAAGGGCCTATTGGGTGTAGCTCAGTTACCGGGTAAGGTTATTGGACAAAGGGGTGTATTAGAAAGCCAAGAAGAGTTGTCAAAAACAAAGTCAAACTTGGTCCAGGGGGCAGTAACTGCTATGAGAAAAATACAGGAGACCGAAGACCATGCACTGAAAGAAAGACTAACGAATTCTCTACTGGAAATAGATAAACAACTGTCGGCACTGGAAGTTGCTGAATTAGAACTGGGTAGATTTGTGGCAACACCCAAGGAAGCACTTGGAACAGCACTTAATGCGGCGGCCACCGTGGCGCCAATCGGTAAGGGTGGTTTTGTATCTAAAACACTTAGAGAGGCGACCAGGGGTGCCGGTTTCTCTGCGGGAACGGCCCTTTCAGAAGACAGAACCCCAACAGCTAGAGAATTGGCCACAGGTGCAACCATTGGTGCAGTTGCGCCAGCAGTAATTGGTGCTTCTGGTAGAGTAGCTTCAAAAGTATTGGGTATTACTCGTCAGATTGGAAAATCATTAGCGGGAAGCCTCGGTGTTTCAGTTGACGAGATATTTGCTAATCCAAAAGTGGCACAACAAACAGCAGAAAAACTATTGGGTGGCAAAGAAACCTTACAAAGTATGTTGAGGGAGTCTGCCGAGGGACTGTTAAATAAGGTTGGCAATTTTAGAAAATCCATCAGAGAAAGTTTTGGAGAGGCCTTGTCGACACTAAAGTCAACCGACATAGAACCAAGTGTTTTTAGAAGGAATATACAACAAGTCCTGGACAAATTTGGTGTTTCTATAAATGAACAGGGTGCGAGGGAGTTTGGCGGTGTTGAGTTTACAAAACAGAATTTATTAAACAAAGCGTCCACTTTGGTAGATGATGTTTCCAGTACGAGACTGGATGGTCTGTCTTTGAGGAACACTATGAATAGGGTTAGAGATGCAAAATTCAATAATCCAGGTGGTAATTCAGAGAAACTTGCCTTTAACGCCTTTGTAGACGACTTCGAAAATGGTTTAAGGAACTCGATAAACCAATCCACCAATAAACTTGGAGACATAAATAAAGCATTTACTGAGGGAATGCAACTGGTTGAGGTTATGGAAAAAGAGTTTGGTACGGTAAAATTCAGAAACCTGACGGAGGTTCTAAGTTTTTCCAAAAAGATAGAGAGTATGCTAAAAAAGAAGGGTGTCGCCCCTGAGATTATCGATGACTTTTTTAGGGTTATTGGAGAAGATCCAACCGCCATCAAGGCTCAAGAAGCGGTTAGGGGGGCATTCGGTAAAGAAATAGAGGCAGAGGCGGCAGGACTGAACCCAATCACCTTCATAAGGAGTTTAACTGCTGGTGTAATTTCTCCAAAGGACGCAACCAGACTAACAATTCAGCTTGCCAGATTATCTGATACTAATGAGAAGGTGGCGAGACCAGTAATTGATGCCCTTGCTAAGTTAAAACCAGCAGCAAGAACCGCAATAATTAGGAGTCTTGTGGGTTTCCCCGAGAATGATTAGGAAGCGCCAACACAGCAATGAAAGCAATGAAAAGAAACGCTAGCCACATCTTCACAGACAGGATAATAAAATATAGTATAAGTTCAATCATACCCACATTATACCACAATCACTAAAAAATGCCATTAAACTCAAAACAAAACTCAAGATTTGAAAGATTCAAAAAACTAGCAGAAGTTGCTAGGTATGATGCTTTAACCTTGCCAGAAGCTAAAAAATTTGTGGAGATTTTGGTTGAGAAAGTAAAAAAGATACAAAACGAGATACGAACTGAAACATCTGAAAAATCACAAGAACTTAAAAGAGAGCTTAACAAAGCCATATTTTCTTTGAAAGAAACAGAAAAGAAACTTACTGATGCCGATAAACAATCACAAAAGGTTTCACGTGAAATAATTCCGATGATTAAGCAGTCCTTCAGAGAAATTGACGATTTGAAGAAAAGTATGCCTGATATGCCAGATTTATCTCGTCATATAACTGTGGATAACATCAAAGAGCATCTACCAGAAATAGACATTGATTCAGCAAAATCAGAAGCAATAACTGAAGCGAAAAAACTTGACAAAGAACTAGAAGAAAAACTAAATAAGAAGATTGAAAATCTAGATGAGAGAACAGCAAAAGGGTTTAGTCATGTTTCAAGAGGTGGTGGAACTAATGCCCTTGGTGTCGCACAGGCGTTCAAGTGGATTGCTCATACTGAAGAACCTGTTGGTAATATTGACAGTGTGAATACGACTTACACTGTTAAAAATAATATCTGGTGGATTGCAGGATTTATGCTCAGTGGAGAACCAATAGCTGAACTACCAAATTTTACTTTTATAAACAAAACAATCACTTTTAGTTCTCCTCTACCGTCAGATTTTTCTGGAAAGGATTTTGAAATAAAATACATAGGCACATAATATGAAAAAAACAATTCTGATTTTAATAGCAATCTTGATACCGACAACTGTTTCGGCAGGTTTCATTTCTGATTGGATAGAGAGACTACAAACAAAACAAGAGGCACCTTCAGAAGAAGTCTTGGGTGCTTTTGGTGATCCGTTTGTTTCAAGACAAGTCGGTTCAAGTCCTACAAATGGGGATATTTTGACTACTGATGGCACAGAATCAGAATGGGTAACCCCAGCTTCTCTAGGGCTAACTGGTGGCGGTGGAGACTTTGCATGGACACTAGCCCCAGAACTCGGTAGCACAGCGGTCTCAACTTCTACACTACTTGGCTTCTCTGGTGGGTTTCTTTCTACATCTTCCTCTACAGTCAACTCTGCTTTTAGACTTCCCACTCTTTCTCAAGGTTTTTCTTATATCGGCTCGGGCGGATTAGTCAATACAGTCGCCACATCAACAGCTCTCGCTGAATATGTCCCTTACACAGGAGCAACTGGTGATGTGAATTTGGGAGCATTTGGGTTATTTGCTGGTAATGATAATTTTCATTACGACCCCGCAACGATATTTGATGTAACTATAAACGATGCCTATGTTAACCTATCACCGGGACAAGTAGATATAGAGACAACTGGAACTATGTTTCTTCAGGGAGATACGGTGGTAAATTTCCTCAGTAATAGCTTTAAATTTTGGGATTTGGGTACAGGTAGGGCGAGTATATTTGATTTTTCAAACATTGTCACCTCCGACAAAACCTTCACTTTCCCAAATTCGTCAGGCACCTTTGCACTAACTGGTGTGTCACATAACGTGTCTTTCGGTACACTAACTACAAGTGGCAACGTTGGTATTTTAGATTCTAGCCCAACCTTTAATCTAGATGTAACTGGAAACGGTAGATTTACTTCGCTAGTAGACGCTTCTCATTTTGTAGCTACTTCTACTTCAGCCACATCAAGTTTTGCAGGAGGTGTGGCTCTGAACGGCTTCTGTGTTTCTGGCAGAACTAGAGTAAGACGCAGACGCAGAAAAAAAGACGGCTCATATGAAGATGAAGAAGTCTCACTCTTTGATTTAGATGAGGGCGATGAAATTGCTTCATATGATGAAGAGACTAAAAAAATTGTTTTTAGAAAGGTTCGCAAAATCATCGAAACCGGCACACAAAGTATCTTTGAAATCAAGGTAGAGGGCGGTTTGGCAATTGAGGTAACAGACGAACACACCTGTCTGGTTAAAATAGAAGGAAAAGAAGTTTGGACAAAAACTTTAGATATCAAAGTTGGGGACCAGATGCTTGTGTCAGTTGGGGATGAGACACAGTGGAGAGAGGTTCTATCTGTTGAACAGGGGGAGGTTGAGCAAGTCTTTGACCTTGAGATAGAAGGTACACATAATTTCTTTGCGAATGATATTTTGGCTCACAATACGCTTTTCACCGATGATTTACATTCAACGGGGGCAACATCTACTTTTGACAATGCTGTACTTATCGGAACGACAACACCCGCACAAAATCAACGTGGAGGATTATATCTTGACGGATTTTTTAGTATCAATTCATCGAATGGCTCTGTTGTGCTAGG
>Ga0100403_1001329_pt1 | contig 22449 bp, 22 predicted proteins | sample CryGeymet201501t_FD_83663 | JGI IMG/M metagenome (GOLD analysis project Ga0100403, IMG submission 83663) | Groundwater microbial communities from Crystal Geyser aquifers in Utah, USA - Crystal Geyser metaG 2015-01t | ecosystem: Environmental > Aquatic > Deep subsurface > Groundwater | place... | reverse complement strand
TTAGCTCAGGTGTATTCAAGCCTTTGTCGAAATAAACTCTTTTCAAATATTCGGCATACGATTTCAATGCCAGCTCATAATTATCAAATTTTAAAGTTCCGTTCTTGTGAATACCGTATCCCCAACAATTATGTGAATTCTCGGGAATTTTTTTACATAAATTCGATTCTTGTTGAGCAATAGCTACTATCCAATAGTATTCAAATCCATAAGCTTCAGATAATTCAAATATTTCCTTAGCATATGGCAAAAGAGGGGACTTATATTTTGCCAAGTACCTCTCAATAATCACTGGTCTTGCGTCCGATTCCGTTACCTGACTTCTTATTTCTGCCTCAACCTCATCGCCAACCGCATCAGCCGCCAATGTTAATGCTCTTCCGTCGGCAAAACTTGTCTGAATAATTCCATTTTCTGCCTTATAATCAAGCAAATACAAACTCTCTCCCACGGCTAAACCCACCAAAAATATCCCTAAAATAGTCCAAAAACACATCCTCCCAATTTTATATATTGTTTTTTCCATGAAAATTATTAAATTATGCTATCATAAGCAGACTTATGAAAACAAATCACCAACTAAAGCAACTTAAGGACAAATCCTTTGTCATTGAACTCACGCTTAAGGCAGATGACATAAAGAAAGAATATCAACATGTATTGGCGGAAATTCAGGCAACTTTTGAAAAGAAAGGTTTTCGAAAAGGCAAGGCTCCTTTGGATGTTGTCGAACAAAACATTTCCCCTCAAGCAGTCATTGAGGAAGTCTTAAACCATCTCCTCCCCAAAGAATACAAAAGCATTATTGAAGAGCATCAGCTTAAACCTGTAACTGAACCTACTATCAAGATAAAAAATGAAAAACTTTCCCTAGACTCTGACTGGAATCTTGAGCTTGAATCTTCTGAACTTCCTGAGGTAAAAATCAGCCCCAAACTCTTAACCGAAATAAAATCATTAAATAAAGACAAAAAAATCGACAAAAAAACAAAAACTGACCAAATAATTTCTCTAATCGTCAAACATAGTCAAATTGAAATGCCAGCCATTCTTATGACCAACGATGTCAATCGTCGTCTTTCCGAACTTGTTGACCAACTTCAATTGGCCAAACTTACTCTCGATCAATATTTAAAAAATAAAAAAACCACCTTGGTAAAGTATCGAGAAGAATTGGAAAAACAGGTGAAAAATGACTGGACACTCAATCTAGCAATCAATCAAATTGCTATTGATCAAAAACTAAAAGTCGAAGAAAAAGAAATTAAAGACATTTTTACCAAAAGTCCTGAGCTTAAAAATGATCCAAATTTAGTCTATTATTTGCTTACCCAGCAAAAAGTTCTTGACTACCTACAAAATATCTTATAATTCTGTTATAATACCCACACTATGGCAGGTGGAGGCTTAATGGGAAAAATAGATCCAAAAAAAAACAATCAGTATAAAGGATCAAATAGTAGCGAAGTCTTAAAAGACTCCCAAACAAGTCAAGCTCCCAAAAAATTTAGTCTTCGAGGAATTCTTGGATTAAATCAGACCGTTGAAATAAACAATAACGCAAAAAACACCGAATCTTGGGGAAAAGAATTTTTTGGCAACATCAGTCAACTTCAAAAACAAGAATCAACTCTTCTTAATCAGCGTCAAAAGGAACTCGAAAATGTCATTACCGAACTTCAAAAAGAAATCAAAAAACTAACCAAATCAACTGACAACCTGGAAAAAGATGTTCAAAACGTCGCTTTGGAAAATATTCCTGAAGCCTCCGAATATCAAATAAACTTTTTAATCAGAATAAAGACTTTTATCGCCAACTTCCGAAAAAATGTTAATGAAGCTTCAGAATGGCTTGAATCCTTTAATACAAAAAAGAAAAAGAGAAACTGTTACTGGAGCACAGCTCAAAACAAGAAGAAAGGTGGTCAACAATATCTAATGAGCAGCGAACACTCCGCCGCCAGAAGCGTAAATTAATTTGATATAATCTCCCTATCTGAATCTATAGCTCAGTTGGTTAGAGCGCTTCATTGACATTGAAGAGGTCAGAGGTTCGAGTCCTCTTAGATTCACAAAAAATATGAAACAAAAATATAATCTAAATCTTGTCTTCACTACATCGCCCGATAGGGCATAATTCCTTGCCTTGATTCGGGCTATCCTTTGTTATTTTTTCCTTTTTAAACTAAAATAAATATATGTCACAATTAGACGCTCAATCTCATCAAAACGATCAGTTATACAAAATTCGTCACAGCGGCGAACATGTTTTAATTCAAGCCATGCAAAGGCTTTACGGTCAAGAAAAGTTTTATATGGCCATGGGTCCAGCCACCGACGAAGGTTTCTACTTCGATTTTGAACCCCTCAATGGCTTCAAAATCTCTGAAGAAGATTTTCCCAAAATCGAAACCGAAATGGTAAAAATTATTAATGAAAATTTGCCCATAGTAAGGGAAGAGCTTAGTCTTGATCAAGCTAAAAAACTTTTTAAAGATAACCCCTATAAACTTGAATGGCTCGAGTCAATCACCAATAAAAAAGAGGTAATTTCTATTTACAAAACCGGCAATGAATTTGTCGATCTTTGTGCCGGACCTCATGTTGCTAAAACTGGCGAAATCAAAGCTGTTAAGCTTTTATCGGTCGCCGGCGCCTATTGGCACGGAGACGAAAAAAACAAAATGCTAACTCGCATTTATGCCACCGCCTTTGAATCAAAAGAGGCTCTCGATAACTTTCTTTGGCAAAAAGAAGAAGCCAAAAAACGGGATCATCGTAAAATCGGCAAAGAACTTGACCTTTTTTCCATCGACGAATATGTTGGCCCAGGCCTAATTCTTTGGCACCCTAAATTATCTGTTGTTCGTGAAGAAATCGAAAATTACTGGCGCCAAGAACACCGAAAAAACGGCTACCAATACATCTATACTCCACATATTGGTCTCTCAAATTTATGGGAAAAATCCGGTCATTTAAGCTTCTACAAAGATAGTATGTACCCCTCAATGTCCATGGATACAAAGTCAAAAGATGAGTCAACAACATATTACGTCAAACCCATGAGTTGCCCTTTTCATGTTCAAATATTTAAATCCCGGCCCAGAAGTTACCGAGAATTTCCTCTCCGTTGGTGTGAACTTGGAAGCGTTTATCGATACGAAGAGTCTGGTGTTCTTCATGGAATGCTACGTGTTCGCGGTTTTACCCAAGATGATGCCCACATTATCTGTCGTGAGGATCAGTTTATCGACGAGGTCAACAAAATTCTTGATTTTGCTCTCTCGATGAACAAAACCTTTGGTTACGACAAATTAAACGTCTATCTTTCTGTTCGAGATCCCGAAGATAAAAAAAGTAAATATGTTGGCGAAAAAAGAGTCTGGGAGCTTGCCGAAAAAACTCTTGAAGAAATTTTAGTCACCCGCAAGGTAAAATTTCAAAAAGATGTTGGCGGTGCCAAATTCTATGGCCCAGCCATCGATCTTAAGGCAGTTGACGCCATGGGTCGAGAATGGCAAGGAACCACAATCCAGCTTGACATGAATTTACCAACTCGCTTTGGTATGAGCTATATCGGTCAGGACGGGCAAGAACATACTCCGATCATGCTTCACCGTACCTTACTTGGTTCAATGGAAAGATTTGTTGGTACCTTAATCGAAAACTATGCCGGCGCCTTTCCTGTTTGGCTTTCTCCAATCCAAGCCAAATTAATTCCTATTACCGACGCTCAACACGATTACGCCAACAAAATCTTGGCCAAACTTCAAGAGCAGGGGATTAGAGCCGAAGTTGATGACCGTTCAGAAAAAATGCAATCCAAAATTCGCGACGCTCAAATGGAAAATGTTCCCTACATGCTTATCATTGGTGGTCGTGAAGCTGAATCAAACTCTGTTTCGGTCCGTCAACGAGACGAGCAAGATCTAGGTGCAATGCCATTTGATGAATTTTTAGCCAAAATTAAGGAACAAATCAACACCAAATCATTAAATTTGATAAAATAAGCAAAGATGGCTCAAAAATATTACAGAATAAACCACCAAATCACCGCTCCAACGATTCGTCTTCTAGATAGGGAAGGTAAACAAATTGATGTTCTCTCCCTTCAAGACGCCCTCAAACTCGCTCATGACAATGAGCTTGATTTGGTGGAAATTTCCGGAAATGCCAAACCTCCTGTCGTTAAAATGATTGAATATTCTAAGTTCAAATACCAAGAAGCAAAAAAAGCCAAAGCTGAAAAAAAAGGTACCAAGGGTGGTGAAACCAAAGAAGTTCAAATGACTCCTTTTATTGGTCAAGGTGACTACGATACTCGGGTCAAAAAATCGAAAGAATTTTTAGCTACTGGAAATAAAGTCAAATTAAGTATAAAATTCCATGGTCGCCAAATTCAGAAGCCTGAATTCGGTTATCAGCTTATCGAAAGGTTTACAAACGATCTAGCTGAGTTATCCACCACCGAAGGTGCTGCAAAACTTATTGGTAAAAGGCTCTTAGTAACTTTTACTCCGGTCAAAAAAACCAAAAAAGAACTATGAAAAAAGCAAGTTTAAAACATAAAGTAAAAAAATCTGTTAGTAATCGCTTCACCGTCACCAAAAACGGTAAAGTCCTTCGCGAGTCTGCCTTCAATCGACACCTTCGACGTAAAAAGAGCAAGAAACAACTTCGTCGACTCAAAGGTAAAAAATTAGTCACCGGTAAAATTGCTACTAAAGTTAAAAAATTATTAGGTAAAAGATAATCAAATATGAGAGTTAAAACAGCAACAGTCCGTCGTGCCGGACATAAAAAAATCTTAAAACTCGCCAAGGGTTTTTGGATGACTCGCCACAAAAGGTTTAAAGTCGCCAACGAGGCAGTTTTACATGCAGGTCAATACGCTTTTAATGGTCGACGTATTCGTCGCCGTGATATTCGTCGACTTTGGATCGTCAGACTTAACGCTGCTCTAAAAGGCTTTGACACTAGCTATTCTGTCTTTATCAAAAAAATGAAAGACAACCAAGTAGAATTAAATCGTAAAATGCTTAGCGAAATCGCCATCAACGATCCTGCTACCTTTAAAGCAATCTTTACTTCCCTCAAATAAGGGGATTTTTGATTTTAAAATATTAAACTCCCCAAAACAGGGGAGTTTTTTGTTAATATAAGCATACAATCAAATGGACCTAAATATACTAAAAAAACAATTTGAACAAGACAAGTCAAAGCATCCAGAAAAAATTCAAGTCGACTGGCTCGGTAGAAACGGAAAATTGAATACCTTATTTTCCCAACTTAGTCCTGAAGACAAAAAAAACATCGGCAAAGAATTCAACCAGTTTAAAGTTGAAATTGAAAACTATATCAACACCCAAATTGCAGATATTAAAAAAGAAATAGACAAACACCCCGTCAATACAGTCGAATCTTCCACGAAAAAAGAAGAAAACAGTATTCCTAATCCCAAAAAAATAGGCCACCTTCACCCTCTTACCCAAACTGAACGACGCCTAAACGAAGTTTTTCGTAAACTAGGTTTTTCAATCTACAATAGTCCTGAAATTGTCACCGATGAGTACAACTTCGCCCGTCTCAACGTTCCTGCCAATCATCCGGCCCGCGACATGCAAGATACCATCTACATCAATGAACCCGAATACCTTCTTCGAACTCAAACCTCAACCATCGAGTCGTATCTTCTACAAAAAGAAAGCAAAAATTTACCCATCCGAGCCGCCTTCCCTGGTAGTGTTTTTCGAAATGAAAAAGTTAATCGAAGCAACCACTTTGTCTTTCATCAATATCAAGCTGTTGTTGTCGACAAAAATATCACCATGAAAGATCTTATTGGCACCATGGACCTAATGTTCAAAACCCTTTATGGTCCAAAAGTCGTCGTTCGCTATCGATGTAAATACTACCCCGAAGTCGAACCTGGCGTAGGCCCCGACATGCAATGTTTCTCCTGCCACGGAAAAGGCTGTCCTATTTGTAAGTACGCTGGTTGGATCGAGATGGGTGGGTCAGGGATGATTCATCCTAAAGTTTTTGAAATGGCCGGAATCGACACCAATATTTGGAGTGGTTTTGCTTTTGGAATGGGTCTCGATCGCTGGACGATGGCCGAAAACAATATTAAAGATATTCGCACCCTCATGGGCGGCAACCTCGCCTACACACCAAACCTATGAAAATAATCTACTCGGAATTAAAAAAACTTCTCCCCAACTTATCAGTAAAACCAGAACAATTACGTGACGATATCACCATGATCGGCCACTTTACCAACTACTTTGAAGAAATCGATGGTGAAATAGTTTTTGATCTAGACATCAAAGTAAATCGTGGCGATTGTCTTGCTTATTACGGCCTTGCTCGAGACCTATCCGTTTTTTACAACACCCCCCTTACCCTACCAAACAATTTTCCTGTCAACAAAGCCACGCAAACTCTTCCCATTACCGTTAATACCGACAAGGTCAAACGAATCATGGCTCTCAAAATTTCTGGACTAACCAATTCCTCTTCACCCGACTGGCTCCAAAAATTTATAAAACTTCACGGTTCCAAACCCATCAACACCCTTGTTGATCTCACCAACTACATCATGTTTCTCTATGGAATCCCCGTCCATGCCTTCGACACCAAGCTTTCCGGTGACCAACTAATTTGGGAAATAAATTCCCGATTCAAAGAATTTACCAGCCTCGATGGCACCAAGTTTAATTTAAATAATGACATCCTGATGGTGAATAGTCCCCAAAAAGCTCTTAGTCTTAGCTTCTGGGGAGGGGAAGCCTGCGCCATAAGTGAAAATACGACCGACACCATTATCGAAATAGCCGTCTACGACCGCACCACAGTCCGCCAAAACAGTCGTTATCTTAAAGGTGTGACTGAAGCCGGTATTCGGCTCGAAAAGGATTTAGATCCGGAATTAATCCCCCAAGCCCTAAATCATCTCGCTCAACTAATCATACAAAACTGTCACGGCCAGATTGTCTCCCGCACCTTCGATTATTACCCCCGTCCTCTCACTCAACCCCAAATCACCTTTAATCAAGAAAAAGTCTCCTCCACCGCCGGAATAGATATCCCTTATGATTTCACCATCGACATTCTCAACCGCCTCAACTGCACTATTGACGACCAAACAAAGCATCCTTTATTAGTTACCCCACCTTCCCTACGTAAAGACATCACTATCGAAGCTGACCTCATCGAAGAGGTGATCCGTTTCTGGGGTTATCAAAAAATCCCCAGCCATCAGACTCTCCCTTTCAAACAACTTACCGATATCACTCCCAAAATTATTTATCTAATTGAAGAGCTAAAAGACAAACTAATTGATCTGGGTTATGACGAAGTTCTCTCTTGGCCTCTTGCTTTCCAAGCTATCGACCAAAAAACCGTCATCACCACTCAAAATAGTATCAACTCCGAGTATATTTATCTTCGCCAATCCATCACCCAATCCCTAAAACAACAACTTGACCAGTATCAGCGTTTCAAATTACCCCAACCCCAATTTTTCGAAATTGGCAAAATCTTCTCTCAACAAAACGGGCAATATCTCGAGCAAACATCTCTTGGTATTTACCACTCCAACCCAATACAGCTCAAGAAAGATTTAGAAACACTTAAATTAACAGATGGAAATAGTAACCAAAACAATTTTGCCGAAATAATTTTAGACAACTTACCTAAACCCAATAATTATATTCCCAAAAGTTCTTCCTCAAAGGCTGTCGAACTAACTTCTCAAATTATTACTCTTGACGCCAATCTTATCTTAAACAAAAAAGAAGAAGCTCTCTCACTAATCCAAAAATATAGCCAAATTATTGACCAAAAAATCCTCTGGCAAATGCAAATTACCGATATCTATCACGACAAAAAATTAGATAAGTATCGCTATACTTTTCGAGTTTCATATTTTAATTGTGACGATAAAACTGCCAAAAAAGCCCATCTCTCTGCCTTTGGCCTTGACGAAATAAAATAATTTCGCTATCATCACCCCTAATGACTAATTGTCGTTTTATTATCATCGTCTCTCTCAAAGGCCTTATTCAGGCCCCGGAGGTCATGGTTTAAAACACTTTTAGATTATTAAAAAACCAAACCTCCTAAAAAATAGGAGGTTTTTTATTTGTTTAAAAAGGAAACATTATGTCACTCTATCCAGAATACGACCGTTTAATAAACGGTGCTAACTTTGGTGAACCCGTAATAACTAAAGCTGTCTCCTTCGATAAGAATGGACAACCCCTAACTCCTCGAAGAGATATCCGTACCAAACCCACGGTAACTGCCGTAACCAAAGCTGATCAACTGAACAGAAGGTAATTTAATTCTATTAGCAGTCGGCATTGCCGACTGCTAATAAGCATATCAATCTATATAAAACCTATCTTATGGCTCTATTTATATATCAATCTATGTCGTACCTACTCCAGTCGGGCTTAATTTTGGTGTCACAGAGGGGATTAACGTTGGCGTTGGTACCGGAGTCATTGTTGGAGTTGGGCTAGGGGACCAATCCCAATCTACATTCACTCCGATCTTAATCTCTCTCTCGTTACTAGCCCCATCCTTATCAGTCGCTCTTGCCTTTAGAGTGTGGGGACCATCACTAAGATTAAACACTCCCTCAAAAGGTCTCTCGTTCCAAGTTTTTACCTCACTCCCGTCTACCCACAGTTTCACTTCAGTAATTTTCTTCAGAGAGCTTGTCCCAATCTTAATATTCACTTCATTCCCCTGTTTTGAACGATCTCCAGGCTCATCGAAATTTACCCCCACCGCCCCATCACTTCGACAAAAACTTTGAGGTGGAAAATAAATATCCTTATTGCTTTGTTGGTTTATCCAGGCATCAATTCCTTCCTGCCATCGATTCCGACCATCGCTACTAATCGGATCTTCTTCTTTGAAATTCAAATATTCTTTTTCGTCAAAATTTCCATTGGCCACATCCTCCGGAGTCGCCAACCCGACCTTATCTCGACACACTTTAAGTTTCAAATGAATTGGGTCAGAAATGTTTGTCTGAGTTCCGTCAATAAAATATTCTGTTTTACTCTCAAAACCATCATGCACCCCATACCCAGAAATCTTATCCACTGAAATATTTACAATCTTATCTGGAATGGGAAAATCTTGCTTTTCCCTCAAAGGTAAACCGTACAACATAATCTGGCGCCAAATTGGTGCCGCTCCGGACACACCAGAAGCCACCTTCCCCATTGGAGTATTGTCATTATTTCCCACCCAAACTGAGACCAAAAAATTTGGTGTCCAACCAATCGTCCAGTTATCCTTTTTATCATTTGTCGTCCCCGTTTTTACTGCCACCTGATAGTTAGGAATTATCAAGCTATTCACTGCTCCAAAGGTTAATGAACGAGCCGCATTATCAGACAAAATATTTGAAATAATAAAGGCTTCTTGGGGGCTCATCACTTTTTTGCCAGCCACATATTTATATTCTTCCAATACTCGACCGTCTTTATCTTCAACCTTCAATATTCCCACCGGATCAATTCTATTACCACCATTTGCAAATGAACCATAAGCCGTTGCCAATCAATCATCTTAACTTCTGCTCCTCCCAAAGTTACTGCCAAACCAAACCTTTTCATATTCTCTGTTGTCGGTTCAAAAGTTGAAATCCCCATATCATAAGCCTGTTGCAACATATTACTTACTCCAACCCTCGCCAAAACTTTCACCGCAATGGTATTAATCGAATTTCCCAGTGCATTTCTTAAGCTCATCGGACCATTAAATGTTCCAGTGTAATTTTGTGGACTATAGTCTTTTTGCCCAATACCACCTGGAAAAGTAACTGGAGTATCCATAAACAAAGAAGCGGCACTGTAACCCTTTCTAATCCCCATCAGATAGGTTATTGGTTTAATCGCTGACCCTGGCTGTCTCAACCCCTGAGTCACCACATTAAAATTTCCCTGAGTTTTATCACTGTTGTAATCTCTTGATCCCACCATGGCCAACACCTGACCGTTCTGGGGGTCAATCACTATCGCCGCTCCATTACTAATTCCCAAACTTTCAGATTTATCAATCTGATCACTCACAATTTGCTGAACCTTGTTTTGTAAATTCAAATCCAATGTAGTTGTCACCTGCAATCCGCCGCCCTCGGCCACATCTTCGCCATATTTCTCCGACAAAAGATCTTTTATCCAAAATACAAAGTGAGGTGCCATAAAAGAGCTCGAATTTTCATAAAAACTATAGCCCTTCACCTCTTCCATTGTTTTTCCTTTCGTCTCTGCACTTATATAACCATCTTCCACCATTCTGTTCAAAACATGCTCAGTTCTCCCAACATATGCTGTCGGGGTCGAAGAAAAAGGCGAAAATACATTTGGTCTCTGTGGCAATCCAGCCAAAATCGCCGACTCTGCCAAATTCAATGTTTTTACTGGTTTTCCAAAATATTGCTCCGAAGCCGTTCCAACTCCCCAAGAAGTACCTCCATAAGGAGCTTCGTTCAAATACATCAACAAAATATCATCCTTACTATATTTCGACTCAATCTGAACCGCCAAAATAAATTCCTTAATCTTTCTCGTGATACTAACCTCTGAAGTCAGCAATACATTTTTTACCAATTGCTGGGTTAAAGTTGATCCACCAGTCAGTTTGTGAAAATAAAATAAATTTTTAATAATTCTAAAAGGAGCCAAGGGATCAAAACCGCTATGTTTATAAAAATCTTTATCTTCCACTGCCACCGTCGCTTGTTTTAACGCCTCAGGAATATCATCCATTGCCACCGGCTGTCTTTTTTGATCATGATACAGGTCATAAAGCAATTCTCCATTTCGATCATAAATCCTACTAGCAAAACCATCCCTTCGAACCACCTTGGTTGGACTCGGCAAATCCTTCGAATACCAGGCAAACAATCCAATTGTAAAAATTAAAGAAACTCCAAAAAATACCAGGAAAACAATAAAAAATCGGTACCAAAACCTTTTACTTCTTACAAGCTCCTTCAATGGCACATTCAAACCCAGTCTTTTTTTTAGTCGGCACAAAAAAGCTTTCATTTGATTAAAATTGCCAAAAAAGGCAATATCCCCGATAAAAATAATGTCAAAGTCGCCAAAGCCAAAATTAAAGTTTTCAACTGCTTTTTTCCCACCTTTTTACCAAATACTCTCATTAAATAATGATAACATAAGCCATGAATCTCCAGCTTCCTGGAATTGGCCCACAAACTACTCAAAAACTACAAAAACTTGGCATTTCTTCCGAGCTTGATCTTCTCTTCCACTTTCCCAATCGTTACTTAGATTTCTCCCACATTACCAAAATATCTCAAGTTTCAGCTTTCCAAAATGTCACCCTTCAGGGTAAAATTACTCATCTTCAAAACATCTTTACTCGCTCGCACAAATCTCTTCAAAAAATTATCCTTACCGATTCTTCTGGTCATATCGAGCTTGTCTGGTTCAATCAACCCTTTCTGGTCAAAAATTTTAAGATCGGCGACAATTGGGCTTTCGCCGGCACCGTTACCATATATAAAAACAAACTTACCATCTTTTCCCCTGAGTATGGTCAATACAACACTGGCAAGATTATCCCTATTTATCCAGAAACCAAAGGCCTAACCAGTCGATGGTTTCGAAAAAACATCGCCTTAAATTTAGATACACTTTTAACCAAGATTTCCGAAAATCTTCCTCCAAAAATTTTAGAAAAATACAAACTTTTACCTCTATCATCTGCCCTAAAGGAAGTTCATTTCCCCCAAAATTCATCCACCTTAGCCCAAAGTCGTTTTCGCCTTGGTCTTGACGAAATTCTCTCCCTTCAGACTCTATCCTTTCTTCAAAAACAAACTTGGCAGTCCCAGTCCCCAAAACATATTCTAAAATACAGCTCCACAATAGATAAAAAAATTTCCAAACTAATTGCCTCATTTCCCTTCAAACTTACTGATTCTCAAGTCAAAACTTGGTCTGAAATCAAAGATGACCTTCTTTCACCCCTCAAAATAACCAATCGACTCCTTTGTGGTGACGTTGGCTCCGGAAAAACTGTTTTGGCCATTCTTTCCACGTATCTATCCTCGTTAAATCATCGACAATCTCTTCTTCTTGCCCCCACCGAAATTTTAGCCAAGCAACATTTTCAAACATTTCAAAAATATTTACCCAAAACCCCCGTCCTTCTCCTTACCGCCCACCAAAAACTTCCAGCAAAAATTCCTGACAACTCAATCATTATTGCCACTCATGCCGCCATTTTTCAAAAAGACAAGTTTATCAAAAACACCGCTTTATTAATTATTGACGAGCAACACAAGTTTGGTGTCAAACAACGCTCTTTTCTTAGTTCCTCCACACCTCCACACACCCTCACCATGACCGCCACCCCCATCCCAAGGACAATTAGCCTCACCTTCTATGGCAATCTAGATCTTTCTACCCTAAAAAGCCCCCCAAAAAACCGCCTTAAAATCAAAACATTTTTAGTTCCCCAAACAAAGATTCCCAATTGTTATCAATGGTTATTAAATGATATTAAAAAAAATCATAGTCAAGCCTTTATCGTCTGCCCCTTTATCGAAGAGTCCGAAACAGCCCAAACTATCAAATCCGCCAAGACCGAATTTGAAAAACTAAAGATTGTCTTTCCAAAATTAAAACTCGCCCTAATTCACGGCAAAACAGACACCAAAGAAAAGGAAGAAATTCTTAACAATTTTTCTAAAAATAAAATTAATATATTGGTTACTACCCCCATTATTGAAGTTGGAATTGATTTTCCCAACGCCACCACCATGATTATTCAATCTGCCGACCATTTCGGTCTCTCTCAACTTCACCAACTTCGTGGCCGAGTTGGTAGGGGAGAACTCCAAAGCTATTGCTATCTCTTTACCGAAAATCACAACGAAAATTCTCTAAAAAGGCTCCACTTTTTAGAAAAAAATCATGACGGCTTTAAAATCGCTGAATTCGATCTTAAAACTCGAGGCCCAGGGGAAAGCTTTTCTCTTCAACAACATGGTTTTCCCTCACTAAAAATCGCCGATCTTTCCGACATAAAGTTGATCGAATTCTCACAAAAAGTTCTTACTACTCTTCATACAGATTACCCCCGCTTTAATCTCAAAAAACTAATCAAAAATAAGAAACAAGTTATGGGTATGGTCAACAAACATTTAAATTAGCAAATAACTGAGTATTTTTCTTACTTTTACGCTATAATACCCCTATGACAGCACTACCTAAACATTGGCCATCGAGTCGCCGCCAAGGTCGACGCCGAGCCTCCCAAAAAGCTACTCCACTTGCCCAGGTTACTACCTGCAAAAATTGTGGTCAGCCAAAAATTCCCAGTTTTACCTGCAAAAACTGCAATAAGTGAAAAGTAAACACGATCCCAGACATCAGAAACGAATTAAATCGATCCAAGCGCTTTATGCCTGGGGAGTCACTGGAAACTTTGACAGTGAAGCCATAATCGAAATTATCCCTCAACTCCCGGAAATTGACAAACAAATCGCCAAAGCTGCTCCCAAATGGCCCACCGATCAAATCAACAAGGTCGATCTTGCCATTCTTCGCTATTCCATTTGGGAATTAAAAAACCAAGACAAAACCCCACCAAAAGTAATTATTGACGAAGCCATTGAAATTGGAAAAGAGCTTAGCGACACCAAATCCGCCTCTTTTATTAACGCCGTTCTCGGTTATATTTTAAAGAATGAACATGGACAAAATTGACGACTTACAAAAAAAAATAAAAACAAAATTCAACGATCCAGAAAAATTAATTCTGGCATTAACCCATCGTTCATATCTCAATGAAAACCGTCAATTAAAAAGCAGCAATGAAAGAATGGAATTTCTTGGTGATGCCATTCTAGAATACTGGACATCAAATAAATTATTTGGTCTTTTCCCTTCCTTCGACGAAGGCCAACTCACAAATTTACGCAGTCTGATTGTTTGTACACAAAATTTAGCCGAAGTTGGCGCAAAATTTAACATTGGCGAGTATATTCTTCTAAGTCGCGGTGAAGAAACCCATGGTGGTCGTGAAAATATCTCTCTTCTCGCCGACACCTTTGAAAGTATTATTGGCGCCATCCATTTGGATCAAGGCTATCAAGCCGTAGAAAAGTTTTTAGAATATTTTTTAAACGACAACATCACCACTCTTTCCCAAAAGAATATTTACAAAGACCCCAAAAGTCTTTTTCAAGAGATAGCCCAGTCAAAGAGGGGAGTCACTCCTCACTATCAAACAATTTCCGAAAAAGGACCAGATCATCAAAAAAACTTTGAGGTCGGAGTCTACCTAAACAAAAAACTTATTGCCACGGGTAAGGGAAATTCTAAACAAAAAGCCGAGGAAGATGCCGCTACCAAAGCTGGCAAAATTATTGTATAATCCCCCCATGCTCAAAATCAAATTAAGACCTAACGGTAAAATCCACCAAAGGAGTTTCCGCGTTGTTGTTGCCCCAGATCGCAGCAAATTAAACGGAAATTTTATCGATGACCTCGGTTTTTACAACCCTAAAAGCAAAATCTTTGAAATAGACAAAGAAAAAATGGCTCAATGGTTAAAAAACGGAGCTCAACTAACCGAAGGTGTCGACAAGCTTTTAAATCCTGATAAATATCCTAAAAAAATTAAAAGGAAGAAAGAGGAAAAAGTTGCCAAGGAAGAAGTCAAGGCAGAAAAAACTGAAGAAGTAAAAACAGAAGAGGCCAAAGTCGAGGAAGTTGCCAAAGAGGAAGCTCCCGAAGAAACAAAAGTCGAAGAAGAGGTAAAAGTTGAAGAAAACAAGGAATAACCATGAACGATATTAAAACTGCCGCCGAATACATTATCAAAGCCGTCGTCAATGACGACAAAGATCTTCAAGTTGAAACTCGTGAAGAAAATCTTTTAACTATAATCGAAGTCTCCGCTCCCTCAGAAGTAATTGGTCAAATCATTGGAAAAGAAGGAAAAATCATTAAATCAATCCGCACCTTACTCAACCTTGCATTTCCCGAAGTTCGCTACTTACTCCAAATCAAGGAGTAAAAAAAGGATCGTTTCTTCCATAATCTACAAAATTCCCCCCATCGGTATTTCCCTCAATTGCCAATGTCCGGTAATCATTTATCTTTGATAGTAAATTAAATTCTTCTTGGCTCGGAGTTAAATCCACCAATTTTAAATTTTCCACCTTCAAATCTGATATATCTCTCAGATAATAAGCTGAAATATTCATCTTTACTAAAGAAGTGTTTCCCACAGTTCTCATATCAAAACTATCGATTGACATTAATGGCAAACTTTTTTCAATACTGTTTACCAAAGATAAATAATTTTCTCTTGGCCCGACCAAAGTCACCACCACCGGTATTTTGTCAAAACTCGAAGCGCCTTTTGTTCCGGCATCATCAGCTTTAATATCCCCCATACTTATCGAAAAATCATCGATTGCAAAATTCACTCCTGCAGCTGCGTTTCGAACAACTCTTACCAAAAGATAAGAACTTTTTTCAGGCAATAACGCCAAAGCAAATTTGTTCGCATTCTTTTTTACTTCATCCTGATCAACCGTCTGTAGATAAACCCTTTTCTGGTTTACCTCTTCCGTCTTAGCCATTACTGATTTGATTCTTCCTATTTTTGCAGAGATTTCCCCAAACTTAGGCACAATTACCGCTATCATACTAATTATCAACACCGCCCCCAAACCAATTGGCTCCAACCACAACATAATGATTGGGGTATCAATTCCAAAAATCTTATCTGGTAAACCTCCTTTTTCTATTTTCATTCTAATATTATTCTCATTTTTATTAACCAATTTCCATACAAAGTATAACTCGCCCCAATAATCTCTATACTTTTTACCCCTTCAAAGCTTCCCTCATTAACTTCAGCCGCCCTATCCTCAACAAAATCAACCGTTTCTCTATCACCAGCCGTTACCTCAACATTAAATTGCTTATTTTCATCAAGTTCAAATTTTTCCACCTTGGCCCTATCTCCAAAAATAGAGTTAACCATCATAAAAGCGGAAGAATACTCAAAACGGTTACTCAGCACCTGCCCCACTACCTTAGCCCGATACTTTAACAGTTGAGTCAGCACGATATCTTGAGACATCCCTTTATAGCTTGCCAATGCCTTATCATAATTATTATTCTGAACCTTTAACACTAAATCACTCCCGAAATACATCACCAACACTCCCACCACTATTGTTGCCCAAACAATCGACACCCAAAGCATGTATTTTCGCAACGTCGCCTTCAACTTCATCTTTGCCGCCTGAAATTTTGCTTGACTAGGCAACAAGTTCAAGTTTGAGCTATCTCCTGTTTTCATATCAAATTTCTCATCGCCAAACCGACTGCGGTGGAAAACCTATAACCATCTGTCGACAAATCAATTGGAACAATAATTTTTTGACTGTTTATATTCAAAAATGGTTGCACAACTTGAACTTCAATTCCCAAAATTTTTGTCAATTCTTCTGCCAAACCAGGCATCTTTGCTCCACCTCCACTCAAAACCAACAATTCAATCGACTTGTTGTTATTTTCTCCATACAAGGCTATTGCCCTTCTTATCTCTTCCGCCATGCTGTTAAAAACAGGTAAAATTGCATTTTTAATTTTCCCCTCAAGTTCCATTTCTTTTAAACCATATGCCTTCTTATATTCCTCAGCACTAGCCATATCTAATCCTAAATTTACCGAAATTGCCCTTGTTAATGATTCGCCGCCAACTGGCATTGATCTCGCAAAATAGATGTTTCCATTTTTAAAACTAACAATATTTGAATATTTTTCCCCAATATCCACCAACATTGTTGCCTCCGAAACCGTTGCCATTTGCTTCAGCACCCTTCTCATTGATACCGCCGGAGATTCAATCGCCAGCAATTCCATTCCTGCCGACTTAAACACCTTTACATAGCTTGCCACCAAATCATTCCTGGCCGCAATCGCAAACACAGTCAGACGGCCCGCCTCATCTTCCTCCACCACCTCGTAATCAATTGACACCTGGTCCAAAGGGTAGGGGACAAAGGTTTCCGCCTCGAACCTCAAAGCATCTTTAATTTCATTTTCCTTAAGCGGCGGTAAAGACACCAACCGACTCACAATATCATTTTCCGGTAAGGCAGTTACTACCTGTCTACCGCTGAGCTTCATATCCTTAACCAAACTCTTTACCGCCTGTGCCATTTCCTCAACACTCTTCTTATTTGATCCTGCCTTTAACCATTCTCCGTTGGGTGTTTTAACTTCACCAATCGCCGCCAGGCTTAAATACTCCTGGCTTTTGTCTAAAGCCACCGCTTTTATAGTTGATAGTCCTAAATCAATGCCTACAATATCACTCATGTTTAATAAGTATATGCTAATTGCCCCTAATCACTCAATAACGAATATTTAAACAATGAAGATTACTCACTCCCTAGACCAAGTTTTGACAACACATTCACATACGCCACAGCATAAGGCAAATATAAAAAGCTGTTGTAGACAATTTCCTCACTGAAAAGATAATCTTTACAAAACTTTATTTTGGAATCAACAAAACACTTATTTAGACATCTTGCGTACACTCCACCTTGATCCCTAGCCGGTTTATCATAAAGCTCTATCTCAAAAAGCGTTTGTGATAAGTTATATAAAATATTTTCAACCTTAGCCAAAAGTAATTTTGGATAATATTTTTTTAGAAACATAGCTTCAATCTCAATGGCTGATTTCTCACGAAAATATCGACCTTTTTTATAAGGATTACAGTCCTTACTGAAACAATCCAAAAATGAAAGAACATGAGCTATCTCGTGGATTAACTCCATTTTTTGGTGATTAATTTTAGCCGTTTTATCCAAAGATATCTCAAAAGAATCCCTAAATTTTTGATATTTTGTCTCTGAAAAATCTCCCAAAACTATGTTAATTTTAGCTACATCTAAAGCAGGGTTCTTTTCAATAAAAAGGGTTTGTATTTCTTGAAAGCTCATTGGAATTTCACTTTCACATATTAAACAACGACCTTTCTGTTTTGAATCGTTAGACAACTTTCTGTTATACCTCAAAATTACTTTATCGAACCTCTTTAAAAACTTTTTATATTCTAATTTTGGAATTCTATAGTTCTTCAAAGCCATCTCAACTCTGGAATCGTAACCTTTGTCTTTTGAAAAGTTGTTCCTTTCCTCTACCATTGCCATAAACTTTTTATCCATTTCTTTCAGAAAAACATCTCCCGCCACCTTTTTCAATTTTCTGATATTTTCCAACGGAAAATTTTTATAAAAATCTGCCGAAGCCTTAAACTCAAATGGGGGATTATCCAAATCAAAAGGTTTTCCAATATTCTTTCTAGCCACGTACTCAATAACTTCTTGCCAAACCCAAACATCAGCATACAAATCACTATTACACGTTTTTGGATCAGAAAGTTTTAAATAATTCTTCTTTGCTTGCTGATACCAATCACTAACCATTTGATAAAAATATTTTTTATCAAAATCCAAACCCTCGTCTTTATATCTTTTTTCTATTTCCGAAAAAGTTTTCCTAATTCCTATAGATTTCGACATAATTAAACACAAATTTTAAGTGAAATTTTATTACTGATTATTTTGATCGAATCGCCAAATACATTCTCAAAAAAATATAGACCATAACTACTGGGTATATTTTTAAAATTAACATCAATAAAAACTACCTTAAGTACCGTAATTTTTTTGTTTATTTCTTCAAAGTCAATCATAAACTAATTGTAACTCATTCAATATTTAATAATACCAACATTATTTACAGAGCACTTGTTATTCATCACCAAAATTATTCTCACATTACTAAATAGTATCTACGTTTTTATATATTTGTCTCCGCCCAACTCTTTTTGAAAAAATCAATATCAGCCAGATTTACTATCATTATTCCTTTTAACTTTTTCAACATATTCCTTGAGAATAATCATGGAATCAATGATGAAACAATCTGTTTTTGTCTTTATATTTCGAATATAGAAACACAACTCAGAACCATAATGCAGAGCTTTTTCTAAATCAGAATAATCAGACACCTTCAACAAAGTATGTAAATAATTACAAATATCAGACAAATCATCTAATGAATTCTTACCAACATTAAAATCATCGTATGCCAAGATTAATATCTTGTTAATATCGACACAATCTAAAACAGAATTACTATCTTTATTAATTTTTACTAAATACTCATTATAGGATCTTGTTGGAAAATCTATATCAATGTTTTTTATATCGGAATAAATAGTCGTCATAAGCGAATTTTAACAACTAAAACCACGGAGACCAAATGAGAAAACGTCGCCATAGGCGACACTCAAATGGCCCCGTGGCAAACTAGTGTGGAAAAGATTTAGGACTTAATGACCAAAGGGAAAGCGGCTTTCGCCTCGAGCTTGATCATCACGAAAATGCATTCCACTCACATCACCATTTGCCGCCTGATCCCAGGAGAAATGTTGACCGTCACCACTCACAGTATTGTGAGATCCTCCGTCATCATGGAGTCGGGAAATACCTCGGTCGATTCCATTCCCAAGGTCCCCAAAATCACGATCGTACAGAGTGACATTACGACCACCAGGTCCGTTCAAAATATCCCTACCTTTCTTTTTTCTTGTGAGTACGTGTTCTCACATACTCAGATTAATACGATCAAAAAAAATTTGAGCTTTTTTCTCCTTTCTGGTTGAGATCAACCGTTATTAAAGTGCCTTATCGTATAATTATTGAGCATTTTCAATAATCACGATAGATACATTTTACCATAGGTTAGGTTAAAATCAAGCACTTGTAAGATATGTAACAAATATGTACACAAACCCTAATCACTCAACACCGAAGTTTCAGACACTACCCCCGACAACATAAAAGAGGGGACCTTATATCGCCTCATCACACTTAATTTTTTGTTTACTTGTATCGATGATCCCTCGGCCTCAGCCGAAACTCCACCCGATTTCCCCGTCGAGTTAATCTCTATTCCTTGAATCGGAAAAGTTCCACTCCCTTCAACATAAAATTTTCCGCCATCAAAAATCGGTGTTACTGTTACCAAAATTGGACTGTTAATTATCGAAATTGTACCGCAATCTCCACTTCCCGCCGCAAAACCACTTACTTGCCTAGTTACATCACTACTAAAATTATAGCCATATCTTTCCACCCCGTATTCCGTTCCAATTTTGTAAAAATAATTTATCTCCATTGATCCGGTAAAACCAGCACTACACACATCCAAGGTCAAGGCACCATAATATGTCGACCCAATATCACCATTATCCAAATGATTTACCAGCCAATAATACTCAGTACCATTTCTTGGCACATATTCTCCAAAATCCAAAATTGTTCCTTCAGCCATAATATTCTTTGCCGTGATGTCTGCAAAAGACAACTCGTCCGGCGCACTATAATTCGTATTCCCGGTTCCAAGGTAATAACCAATTCCAGATTCTGCCGCATTAAAGGCCTTTTTCAACAATTCCTCGTTTGTGTCAATCTTTGTTTCTGTGGTTGCCTTTTTCGACAAGGATAGTCCCACCGTCATCAATACCGTCGACACCAACAATACAATAATTGCTACCTGCCCTTTTTTAAAATTATTTATTATTTTCATATTTTATTCTCCTGTCCACCCGGACAGCACCCTCATTAATTTTCCCGGCATGTTAAATATTAAATTCGAGTTGTAAAAAACTTTTACTGGTGGAGTTGTATTGTTTTCCCTTGGATCCGCAAAGCTTCTCCCCAATCTAATATTTCCCCTCGAGTACAGCATCCCTCCAATCACCAATTGATCAGCCGATGTTCCCAACGCTTCAATTCCACCATCAGAGATATATATCCCATCCACCCTTGAAACTGATTCATCAATCGTAATTTTACCCTTAACTACCACAATCAATGAAGTATTTGCTGCAATGGCAAAATCACTATCGATCGTCAAATCACCGTTTACAAAATAAACTCCTTCGCTTGGATGACCTGTCCAATCTGTTCCCGTTATCCCAATTCCACTTTTAATCAAAAAGTTATTATAAAAATATTGGTAACTATAAAAAGTCGAATCATTTGTATTTCTTTCCACTCGCCAGTTGTTTGGAATTCCGTAAATACTTTCGTCATTGAAACCATTGATATTGCTAAAACTACTTCCCGACACCAATCCATTTTTTGCCCTCAATCCATCAATACTTAAAGCCCTTTCAGTTACACCCATTGTCGCCGGCACTCCCAAAGCCACGTCTAATCTCGCCTTTACCCCCGCCCCAGCCACCTGAAACCACCCCTCCTGGTCCTGGACAAAGGACATGTCAATTTTTGCCTCTGGAACCGCCACATAAGGCGACACATAACTTCCAATATTAAACTGGGTCGCCACTGGACAAGAGGTTGCCCCCGTTCCCACATCCACAATTCTCGTCATTCTCCCTGTTCCTGCCAAATCTCCATCTGGGTTGGCCAAACTTCCACCGTTAAAAATAGGTAAATAATTTTTTCCCCATATTAAATAATCCGTTCCAAAACTATTTGGTACCGTCACTGTCATTACCACATCATCACTTGCCCCCATATCTTGAAAGAGTAGGGAACTGAGGTTTGAAGTCTCATCCATCAAAGTTGTGAAACCTACATTAGTACAAGCTTGACCAGAACTTCCATCATACAAACTCCCGTTTACCTCAACCATACAATCCCAAAATTTCCAAGATCTTCCCGAATCCACCCATCCCGTTGTCCTCGCATTAGCATCTGTCACTCTAATTTCAAAGGGATACACTCCATTTGTATAATCAGCCGCAGTAAAGTCAACCGTTCTTGTATATATTGCCGTATTCCCCAAGCCTGAAGACAAACTTAATGGATATACATTTCCATTCCACCTAACCTCAACTGTTGAAATATTGGTATAACCATCAGCATCCGTTACGGTGACACTAAACCCGACTCTCTGAGGCAAGGCAGACTCGTAAAAAGTTGTTTCACAATTGTTATTTCTACCATCAACCATCGTCCCCCCAACCCCATCACTCACCGTTGTCGGTGGCACAACATCTCCATCCCCATTTTCAATATCAATACCAGTGATCACTGGCGTCGAGCAAGACAATATTCCATAGCAATAAGATCCACACACTCCCAAACAAACTGCATCGCTACAAGTTGAACTAATACATGGATCTGAAGCACAGGATGGACTACAAACTGGATCTACCGGAGCCGAAGTTGGCACAACATCATCGCTGCCATCACAATTACTACAGCTCACTCCACCACAATTATCCCTACTCCCACATCCATCTGGACACCCCAACCCACATACATCAGTACAAGAAATTGGGTGACAATAAGAAGTTGGAGTCGGTCCGGAT
>Ga0100403_1001325_pt1 | contig 22514 bp, 26 predicted proteins | sample CryGeymet201501t_FD_83663 | JGI IMG/M metagenome (GOLD analysis project Ga0100403, IMG submission 83663) | Groundwater microbial communities from Crystal Geyser aquifers in Utah, USA - Crystal Geyser metaG 2015-01t | ecosystem: Environmental > Aquatic > Deep subsurface > Groundwater | place... | reverse complement strand
GTTTAGTTGGGCGACCATTGGTGGTTTAGGTGCTGTCGACGCTCTACTAAATCTTGCCGAGACCAAGTCGCAATCGCGGACAATCGCGAGTCCATCGGTCACTGTACTTGCGAACGAAACTGCCAACATCAACCAAGGTATCTCGGTTCTTTCTGAAACGCTCGACGAAGAAGGTAATACGATCTCAGAGTTTGTTCCCATTACTACGGGGCTTGAAGTTACGCCTCAAGTAACAGCGGATGGTTTTGTCGTTCTTGATGTCGACTTAAAACGAGACATTCAGACTGGAGCTGATGCCAGGTCGGTTGGTACCCGTTCCGTCCAAACTAAGTTGATAGTTGAAAGCGGAAAAACAGTTGTACTTGGTGGTTTGTATCGCTTGGATAAAAACCAAACGACGTCTGGCTTGCCTTGGCTTAAAGACATCCCAGTATTTGGCTTTCTATTCACGAACGAAAAAAGTCTTACTGAAACTACGAATGAACTTTTGATGTTTATTTCTCCGACGATTTTAAACAGAGGTCTTTCTCAGGTTTCTGGGAATTCTTCGCTTAGTGACGGGGGATTTAACGCTGATTCAGACCCAGGCGCAAACGCCAGATAGTGCTTAGGAGGCCCCAGGCTAAAGGAGTCTCGAAGACGTCAAATAGCTGGCTACACTTTTTTGCACTGCTTCGTTAGTATGATCTTGTGTACATGATTTGGGCTTTTCAAATTTTACTTGATGTTTGTCTCGTGGCTCTTGCTGTAGCGTATATTCTGCAGGGCAGGCGATTGCTTGCTTTGGAGAAGGACCTGCGCAGGACTCTGCAGAAACTGGCAACTCGGGAAAATAATGACACATCTGTCATTCGGGAAAGTGCAAAGGAAGTCATAGCAGTAGCTAGCTCTGAAATAGAGGCGATCAATACGCCGCTGGGGGAGACAACCTCCACGCTTTCTGAGCGAAAGGCATCTGACATGCGTGCCGAAGAAGTCAATCATTCTATAGCCTTATCGCAATCATCGAAGTATGCGCTGGCTAGAAAATTATTGGCCGAAGGCCTTCCTTTGAACTCCGTTGCTCAAAAATCTGGACTCAGTGAAGCAGAGCTCGCACTCCTCGGAAAAATATCATCAAGCGTTCACAGAAATAACAGGCTGCATTAACCTTTTTTTGCTGCAGAGTGGTCTTGACTTTGTAGAGACTGCTGACTAGAAGCGTCAAATGCGAAGTTTAATGCCTGAAGGGCAGGAGTGGATTGTAATCGCTACAATCGTTCTTCTCTTATTTGCTTCTGAGTTCGGAACTAAGTTATTAACTTTGTTCCGGAAAAAGAAGCAAGCAAAAGGCAGCCGCTAGCTAGAGGCCTTAAAAACAAGTGTTTTTAAGGCTGAAAGTCGCCAAGTTTAAAAGAAAGCTCTTGTAAATACAGAGCATTGGTGGCTAAAAGGTGGCTGAAGCGTTGCGAAAATGCAGCGCATGGTTTTATCGATCTTTGTATCGGATTTCCGAGCATCGAACAAAAACCAGCCTGGCCTTAAGCCGTTGGTTCAGACAGGAGTGTTTGAGTTAACAAAAGAAATATAAGGCGCGAGCCGGAAAGATCGTAGATCGAAGGGGGAAACGAAAATGAACGAAGGGAATAACATGGAAGTGACAGGAGTTCAAAACAACACGACTGCAACAAACGGAAGCAATTTGGGAGCAGCACCATTAGATAATTCTGCTGAAACAAATGCACGTGCTCAAAATGTGAAAGTGATCAAGCGTTACCAAAACCGTAAGCTTTATGACACACACCAAAGCTGTTACGTCACACTCGATGAAATTGCAGACATGATCATGCGCGGAGAAGAGGTTGTCGTTGTTGATAATCGCACTAAGAAAGACATCACTTCTAGCACTTTGACTCAGATTATTTTCGAAAAGCAAAAGCGCTCGAAATCAATCATTCCTGTAAGCACTTTGCGTGACATCATCCAAGTTGGCGGTGGTACGTTCTCTGGCTTTTTGGCGAAAACAGCGGAAAGTGGAACTAGCGTATTGAGCAAAGCGAAAGCTGACCTTGAGAAAAGTTTTGCAAACGAAGAGAACCTTCGTGGAACTTTTTTGGTAACTCAAAGAGCTGCTGAAGACCTCAGAAGAGCGATCGACGAGAAAGCTCAAAACTCTGGCCTTAGCCGCGAAGCTTTGACCGCGACTCAGACGCAACTTCAAAACTTGAACAGCCAACTTTCAAATCTTGAAAAGTTGATTGAAGTTTTCGAAGCTCGTTCGCTAGCTAACGCTGGCGCGTAATGCGCTAATGCTGGCTTGAGTTTGCTGATGCAAGCTTAGGGTTGCAAATGTATAAAAACTTAAGGCTGATTCCTTGGGGAGTCAGCCTTTTTTGTTTTCTAAATTCAAGGGCGAGAATCCGCGGGTAAAATTTTGTGGGACAGTGCCAGCTAGAAGTCTTCTTCGAGGGTTTTGTTGATGAGGTTTAGGGCTTCTTGCTCCTGACTTTTCTGAAGAAGGGTGCGAATTTTCTTCAATCGATCAACGTTTCTTGTTTGCTTCTCATTCAAGCTATTCATGGCCCGGTTGTAGGTCCCAGCTAGGGAGTGAAATTCATCTCCCCTTCTTAAGGTGATGTTTTGGGTGGAGCCATTGGCGCTCAAGTCTTGAAGTCGCTTTTTTAGGGCGAATACGGGACCAGCTATTTTTTGAGTGTAAACCACTCCAAGAACGAAAATTGTACCCATAAACAAAACCCAATTACTCATGATGGCTAAAGAGAGAGTGCTGAATTCAGCCCTCAATTTGTCGACCATTTCTGGCATGTGCAATAAGGCATTTTGAATCAACATTTCATAGCTAAGCTTGATGAAAAAGAGAGCAAGGCCCGTGAAGATCGCGAACAAGATGCCGGAAATCAGACAAAGCTTAAAAGTGAAGCGATATTGAAAGTCCTTCTCTACGAGGTATTTCTTTCTTCTTTTGTAGGTAGGCCTTGGTATTGTTGATCTCATTCTGGCGGGCACTCCTCAAGTCCTGCGGCTGTAGCATGTAGCTTGGCAAGAAAGTGATAGATGTATTTTCCATCGAGTTCTTCTCTGGGGCAAGTATTCCTGATTTTTGAGAAGGGACGTTCTGAGCAGGGGTCCGAGAGCTGGCCAAGAGGCTCTAGGGCTCCGCCTGGCTGATTGAGGTTCTTCCATTGGGCGCGTGCACCTAGTTTCTCATGGATCCGTATAAAGCCTCCAATGGGCAATCCATCGATGAGGTAGAGAACGGGTTCGGCCGCAACTTTCGACTCTGGATCTGAGGGGTCTCTGAGATATTCAAGTGCCGTAGGAATAGCCTCCTGAAGAATGATTTCGGAAATGGGAACGGCTTCTTTTCCTTTGCGCATCTTGTTTTGGTCAGACCGATTGAGTTCGAGAATGGCTTCTGGGGTGTCGACTTGAAGAACGCCCATGCCGTAGGTTCCAGCATTGTTTTTGACGAAAATTGAAGGTGCATCCGCGATCCCACGTTCTTTGTATTCTTGCCTCAGATCTTCGAAAAGAATTTTAGCTTCATTGTAAAGTCGTCTACGATCGTCGGAATCTTCCACATTGATATTTGTTATTGTTTTGGCACGAGCACGGAAATACCACGGGTCGAAAAATTCAAATTTTTTATCCAGAGAATTAAGGAGAGCATCGATGATCTCGAAGTGCATGCTCTTTCTTCTTTTGTACCAACCAAGTTGCGGGCTTGGAAACACGGGAAGTTTGTTGTCTTCTAAAAACTTAGGGAGGCCTCCACTTAAATCATGATTGAGAACTAGGGCATCTGCTCCAGCTAGGGCTTCTTCGACGGGGAGATATTCAATATCAAAACCGTTTCGAGTCTTCACTGTCCAAGCCTTTGGAATGGGGGGGCCGCTCCAAGCGACTCGCACTTTGGCGCCGGCCTTCTCGAGAATGGTACAGATGCCTGCAAGATTTTCGAGGTAGCCTTGGTTGTTGGTGTGGGCCTCTGGAATAACGGTGATGTTCCAGGGAGATGTGGTCATGAGTTTGGCGGACAAATATTGCCCCATTCGAACGGAGGCACGAAGCTTGTCGTCCTCACTTAACAGGTTGAAGCCGGCGGGGAAAAGATTGACGTCAACGGCGCAAACTTTCCACCCACTATCTCGAACGTCGATAGAAGAATAAATAGGGTATCCACAACTTGAGGTAAACTTTCGCAGCTCGGCTAGAACCGAGTCCATGTTGGTGATCAAGTCTTTGAAAAACTGGTCTGATCCTGAGACTTCCATTTATTGAGAATATCCTTTCCAAGAGAGCGTAACATGGGCAGGCCCATTTCGGCATGCGAGAACGGTGCTATTTGAATTGTGGCATTTGCGATGGACTGAGAGTCAGATGAGATTGACTCGATAACGTTCTGTTGGCTTTTGTGACGCTCTTTCAAGTCGGCAGTGGCTTCTTTTCCGAGGTACCGTTCGAATTCTGGGCCCTGGGGGAATGGGCTGTCGGGAAGCGTACGATTGAGAATGAGAAGGTCGGCTTTATGGAGTTCATGGGCCCGCAGCTCCGAGCTCAGGAGTCTTGCTTCTTCAATGGGGTAGGACTCGGGGAGGCTAACGAGAATACTTTTGGTATTGTCTTGCCGGACCCACTCTTTTACGCCTTGGGCAGTTTCTCTGAGCGATTGGTGGACGGGGCGACTTTCGGAAAGAAGGCTAGAGAGTTCACCCATAAAGCCTTGGCCTAGAAAGCGCTTAAAGATTTCTAGTGTTTGGGCTCGCGTGCTTGTGAAAAGTTTGTTCCAGAAGCCTGATTTTTTGGCCTCGGATTCGTCTTCTTTTAAGAAAAGCTTGAGAACGCTCTCATCAAAGAACTTCAATAGATGTTCGGGGCTTTCAAGGAAGTCGAGCGCGTGTCGGGAAGGTGGGGTATCCAAGATACAAATATCATACTCCCCTGAGTTTCCAAGTGTTAGGAGCTTGTCGACGGCCAAGTACTCTTCAATACCACCAAGTTGCTCTTGAATGATTTTGAAGAGGCGATTGTTGAGGATCTTTTCGGCAAGGCCAGGTGTCGAGATTTTTCTATGGATGAGGTCTGTGAAGGCCGACTTGTTGTCGAGCCAAAGAGCATCCATGGAGCCACCATTTTCAAAATCAATAATTTTTTGCGCCTCGTTGGAAAGGCTTTCGAGTCCTAGCGCTTGGGCGAGTCTTTTGGCGGGATCAATAGTGATTACGACAGCTTTTAATCCACTTTCGGCAAGTCCTAGGCCTAGTGATGCCGAGCAACTTGTCTTCCCAACACCGCCAGATCCAAGGACCAAAACCAATTGTGAACGTTCTTGGGTCATCTCTTGAAGTCACTTTCTGAATGAAGCTTTACCATCTCACTAAGTTGAGAAAGCAACTCTTGGCTGTGGGGAACTTCGGGTAAATAGTTGAGAATGCGATCTTTGCTCACGTCCGATTCAAAGGAGTGGATGAGTTCGCTTTCTAGTTCGGAACGCTCGACTTCAATCTCGACAATTCTTTTCCATTCCAGATCCTCAAGAGATTCTATGGGGGCGGAGTTTTCTGCTTTTGGTTTAAGTCTATTGATCGTGTACAAAGGTGCAGGAATGTTGAGGGTCTCAAGGCCTTTCGCGAGGTCTTGAGCTTCTTTGAGAGGAAGTTCTTCTGGAGTAGCGACAATATAAAAGTTCGAAAGCTTCGGATTGGTCATGTAATCCATGATGCCCTTTGCCTGTTTGAATACGATTCCACTCCCAAAAACATCTATAAGGGCTTGGGTGCTTTTGAAGAGCATAAGGCAGTGTCCGGTCGAAGGAGCATCTACGACGACGTGTTTCCATCTGTGGTCACTTTCGGGAACCAGGCCTTCCGTGCATTCATAGTGAACTTTACCTAATAGTGCAGCAGGTTCGAGTCCGGGACAAACATCAACAAATGCTGACACCACCTTATTGTCTAAAATGGTGTCTACGAATTTGCCCCGAAGCCCAGAGGTCAATTGTGCAAAGGTAGAGTCGTGCTGGCCCATTGAAAGTAGCAGGCTAAAATACTGCCGGAATGAAGACTTCGGCATGATCCTGCAGGCCCAGACGTGATTCATATCGCGAATGAATTTGATTTCAAAATTAGTTCGATCTTCCATTCCGAGAAGTGAAAGGGCATGGCCATTGCCTTGCATATCAATAAGCAATACCGGACCTTCATTTCGGTCAGAGAGTTTCTTAACGAGTGAGGCTGCGAGTGTCGATTTACCAACGCCTCCTTTGCCTGTAATAAAATGTAGCTGTGTTGTTGAAAGTGTTTCCGACATCATCTGACCTAGGCGCGCCGTTTAACCTCGGAAGGAATCCGATCGTATAATGGTGTTTCGAGAATAGCGGTAATGGCTTGGAGAACTCTCTTCGCTCTTAATAGTCCCGCATGACCAACTCCATCGAAATAAAGGTTGGGAACGTCTGGGAGTATGGTGTCTTTGTTGGTTGTGACGATATCGAGTGTGCCTCTTAGATTCCAATAATGAATCTTGCCAGGCAGAGGTTTCTCTTTGATTCTTTTCATGAGAGGGGCTTCGGGAGCTAAATCTCTGATGCAGCGAGGATACGGGGAGCGATACATGATGTTTCCTTGGTGAGGAACTCCGAGAAAGAGAACTTTATCTATCTTTGAAGCAAAATCGAGGTCCTGCAAGGCAACTCTGAGAATCACACCACCCAACGAGTGTGCGACAATGCGAACTTTCCCTGGGCGATCCGAGGCGAGGTGGGCTCGATAAGTTTCATCAACTCTCGCCTTGAGTTGGTCCGCCATGGTTTCAATCCGATCCACAGATGTCCACAGCTCAATCGTTTCAATGTTCTTAAAGTTGTTTTTTCTAAGAGTCCGTTCAATCGCATAAAAGGCAGACGAATTGTGAAAAATTCCGTGTACAAAGAGTACTGGGCAATGATGTTCAATGCGTAGAACTTCTTCGCTGATGCACTGTCTGCGGAGCATTGAGTTAAGCCTGCCGAAGCCCCAACCCACAGGGTGTAAGGTGGTTACGCTAAATGTGCGTAAACTTTCTGCGATAAGTCTCCAAAACATCGACTCTGAGTCTAATCTCTAATCTCGTCTATTGGCTAGCAGTGTTTGTAGACACTTTGGTTGCAATTTGTCGGTTTCGGCGAAAATTGGCGCTTTGATGCTTCACGTCGATAACTCTTATCTTTGGAGCTTTTTTCCTGGGAAATGATGCCTAGAATGAAGGTTCGAAAATAGGAGGTCTACATGGCTAAAAAATTGGGATTGTTAGTTGGAATATTGATGATGGGATTAGGCGCTTGTGGACATCGCGAGTTTACCGAGGGTGAATATGATGACGTCAACGAAGTTAGGCATTTGGATGATAAGTTCAATGAGTCTGATGCGAAAGAATTGATTGTAGATATGATCGGATCAATGGCAGAGCATCCTATTTTTAAGGACGCAAGAGTGCCTCCAATTGTTCAAGTCGAGGGAGTTCGAAACAAAACTTCAGAGCATGTAGATACTAAAGCTCTCACAGATTCTCTTAGAACGGCTTTGATCAAGACCGGTAAAGTCAGATTTTCTAACAAAGAAGATAGGTCGATCTTGGCGGATGAAATTGACTATCAACATGGATCAGGGCGAGTCAGAAGAGATACAAGAAAAGCCAAAATGGGAGCTATTGGAGCTGACTATATTCTTACGGGTGACTTGATTTCCAATGTGCAGCAAGTTGGCGGAAAAAAACTCATTTATTACCGTCTCACTCTTAACCTCACAAACATCACGACGGGATTGCTTGAGTGGTCTGATGAAAAGCCAATTCGTAAGCGTTTCAAAAAACGCAGCGTTGGACTGTGAGGAACATTCTCTAGGATTTATTGAATGAGTTTTAACGACAAAAAGCGCAAAAGCTTAACTGCTTTTGCGCTTTTGCTTTTTCTGTTGGGAGGTTGCTCGTCGAATGCCTATTTGCGGCATGATGGGCATGCTTCCTTTGAGAAAAATAATTACGCTCAGGCCATCGAAGCTTTTCAAGCTGATGCCGTCGAGCGCGGTAGCAACCAACTTCTCTTTAAACTCGATCTTGGAATGAGCTTTTTTGCTAATCGGCAGTACAACGAAGCCATCAGAGAGTTTCTCGAAGCTGAAAAAATTGCAGAGATCAAAGACTACACCAGCATAAGCGAAGAGGTTGGGGTGCTAGTTACAGGCGAAGATGTACGAGGCTACAAGGGCGAGGACTTCGAGAAAGTATTGATCAACGTTTATCTAGCTCTGTCGTTTGCCGCCATTGGAGATCTCGAGGAAGCACTCGTTGAGTGTAGAAAAATCAATTTACTATTAAGGCGAATGATCGATGAGGGGAAAAGAAACTATCAAGAATCAGCCTTTGCTCGCTACCTTTCGGGCATGCTATGGGAGGCTTCGGGCGAGTGGAATTCAGCTTATATTGATTTTAAAAAAGCTTATGAAATTGACCCACAGTTGCCTGGTATCGCTAGCGACTTGATCTTGTCGGCTAGGAAATCTGGTCTTAGTCAGGCTGAAAGAGATTGGAGAATTCAGTTCCCCTCGGCTCCTCTTAGACAAACGGATCCAAAAAAAGGAGAGCTTGTCGTCTTCTTTGAGCGGGGACAGTCGCCGCGAAAGTACCCAAATTACGACGATAAGGCGATCCCTCAATTTCGGTCGCGCTTTGGCGGATCGCAGGTAGCAGTTTTGATTGTGGATGGAGAGCAGTATTCAGATTTTGTGGAATTTTTGAATGTTGATAAGACCTCTAAAGACTATTTGCAGGACCGTCTGGCCCGAATGAGGCTCGCTAGAATGAAGCGAACGGCGGTAAAGGCTGCTTTGGCTTCAGCGGCAGGAGCTGCGACTGATGATGGGGATCTGGGCTGGCTTACCTTTTGGTTGTTGATGAGTGCCGATACCGCGGATTTGAGGTCTTGGCTGAGTCTACCCAAGGCTATTGATATGATGAGAATTGAGCTGCCGGCTGGAAAACATTGGATTCAGATGAATGTGAGTTCTTCTTCCGGGCGGTCCCATACCATTGATTTTGGGGAGGTCGAAATTAGACCTCGAAAAAAAGTCTTTCTTATGGGACGTTAGGGCCTTATGTTTGGGCCTATTGAACGTGTTGTTTTTGATTTGGATGGAACTCTTGTCGATACGATGTCGCATGTTGTGGAGAGTATTTCTTTCGCCATCAAAAAGGTAAAAAACATTGAGGTTCCCCGGGCCGAGATCATTTCAAAGTTTGCCCCGTCGACTGAGGAGATCCTATCTGTATGGTTTGATTCTGAGCAAGAGAAGGTTGCGGCTATTGAGGCTTGGGGGGAGTGTCAGGGCGAGGGCTTTGGATGGGCTCGTCCGTTTGAAGGTGTAGAAGAAATGCTTAGTGGCTTCAAGAAAGGCGGCGTGCCGATGGCGATTTTTACGGGACGCAATCGTGAAGGGGCTTTGGGCATTTTGGCTGAAAGAGGCTGGCTAGGTAAGTATTTTGATGAAGAGTTTGTGATTGGCGGGACCGATGGATTTGCGCCCAAGCCTTCGGGGGCGGGACTGCTCGAGTTGATGCTTCGCTGGAAGCTCGCTGGAGATCAGGCGAAAAAGACGACGCTCTATGTGGGCGACCATACTCATGACCTGGTTGCGGGGCGTGAGGCGGGTGTTAGAACCGCATTGGCTTTGTGGGACCGAAGCATGGGCTTGGAAAAAACAGAACGAAGTCACTACAAAAGGTTGTGGTCTGAGGCCTCGGACGAACTTTGTGACGTGAGGCTCAGCGACCCACGTGGACTATTGGCCTGGCTTGAGTCGACCTGAGCTATCTGTGGCAGTAGCCAGGTCCCAAATATACAAACATTTACGTAATTTTCGCCTAAAGAAACCTTGTCCCATTTGAAAACGAACTTATATTTAGCCTTATGAGAAAACTAGGCAATATTGCATTGATGTTCGCGGTGGGTCTTGGAATCTCCATTACCCTAATGTTCCTTTTTGAGCTTTTTGGGATTGATATCTATCTGGCCCAGAACGGAATCAATTATGTTGGTTTGTTCGTATTCTGTATGCTTTTTGGCTTTGCAGGGTCGTTTATCTCGCTCTTCCTTTCTAAGCGAATCGTAAAGTGGACGATGCGGATCCAAATTGTGGATCCATCTCAAGCAAATGGCGAGATGATGTGGCTCACTGAAACTGTGCGCCGCCTGGCTCAAAGTGCGGGACTTCCAGAGACTCCAGAGGTTGGAGTCTACGACTCTCCGGAGATGAATGCTTTTGCAACGGGCCCATCAAAGTCAGATTCATTGGTAGCCGTTTCTACGGGATTATTGGCATCCATGAATCGCGCTGAACTTGAGGGCGTGTTGGCCCATGAAGTAGCTCACATTGCCAATGGCGATATGGTTCGTATGACCTTGATGCAAGGAGTGATTAATACGCTCGTGATGTTTGCAGCGCGTATCGTGGCTCATCTCGTAGCTAGCCGTATCAGTGATCGCGATAGTTACTTTATGCGCTTTGCGCTTGTCATGTTTTTCCAAATTGCTTTTGGTTTTCTGGGGATGATTGTTGTAAACTGGTACAGCCGCAAGCGTGAGTTTCGTGCGGACTCTGGCGGTGCTGCTTTAGCTGGAAAAGACAAAATGATTGCGGGGCTTCAAGCTTTGAAAGATAGAATGAATGTCGTGGACAATTCTCAACCTCAATTGGCTGCTCTAAAAATCTCTAGCAAGCCCAAAGGCTTTGCGGCAATGTTCAGCACTCACCCTCCGCTCGAAGAACGCATCGAAGCTTTGCGAATTTCATAAAACAAATTTGCTCGGTTAATTGCTATTCAAAACCCGGCTGTATCAATCCGACTGCAATTTAAGCCTTGAATTCATCACACAGGACGAGGGGAGTGCCACTCCCCTCTTGCAGTCTGGCGCCTGCAATTCACCCCATAGTCCTGTGCATGAATCCAACCCTTAAATTGCAGTCGGCTTGCTTCAAGAGCTATAGACTAGCCAACAATTAACCGAGCAAATTTGTTTTATGAACAAAGGCTAATCGACGACGTTTTCGCCGCCGTCGATGTGAAGGACGTTGCCTGTCATAAAGTCGAAGTGTGGCAATGCGAATGCTGAGATTGCTTTCGCGACATCTTCTGGAGTTGTGAGTCTTCCGAAGGGATTGCGCGATTTTGCAGTTTCAATCATGGTGTCGTTGCCTGGAATTTTTCTCAACGCTGGAGTGTCAGTAACGCCAGCTAAGATTGCATTTGCCGTGATTCTTCTAGGTGCAAGCTCAAGGGCCAATTGTCTGCAGTAACTCTCAAGCGCACACTTCGCAGCACTGACTGCGCCATAGGACTTCCATACACGTGAAGAACCAGCAGAAGTCATTGCAAAGATTCTTCCACCATCAGCTAATAGGCCCGCAGCGACAAGGTCTTGTGTCCAATAGACAAGGCTGTTGGCCATTACGTCTAGGGTCATATCAAACTGAGCTTTCGTAAGAACGGCTTTGGGGTCTTCGTCGATGAAAGGCTTGAGGGCTCCGAAGGCGATAGAGTGAAGGAGGACGTGGATCTTGCCTTGGGCAAATGCTTTCATTTGGGTGATCGCATCAGCACGCTTTTCAGCGTCGGCAGCATTCATGTTGATGAAGTGAGCTTTGCGCCCAAGGTCTGTGATCTTCTTGGTGATCTCTTCAACGTGAGCCATTCCGGCTTTGCGGTCCATATGGACGCCGATAATGTTGAATCCCGACCTAGCAAGTTCAAGTGCCGTAGCTTCTCCGAAGCCAGAGGAAGCTCCGAGGATAAGGGCATATTGCCCGTCAAAATTTTTACTGTGTTCACCAAATACGTGTTGCGACATAGGAGTTCTTTTAATCACAGGCGCTTAGGCCGGTCAAAGTGCGCAAGTGAATTTTCGCTAGGAGATCTGAGCGAACTAATAGGCCCTAGTCAAACAGTTGGCTGGAATGCGTCGTAAGAAAGAGGGATGATATAGGATAGGGAGGGCATACTTTGCCGTTGGAAGTACCACAATTCAATAGCAATAATATGCAGTTGGCGTCTGCCTATGACAAAATTGCGAAACTTGAACAGAAGAAGATCACTAAGTTTGATGAGAAAGCTCAAAAACTAGACAATGAACTTCAACTTGTTCAGGATTTGAAAACTCGTTTCGGCAAAATCAAAGAAACGCTTCAGCCCTTCCGAAGTCCCTCTGAATTCAAAGACCTCAAAGGATTTTCATCGCATGAAGATATCGCGATGATCAGCTCTATTGATAAATCCATTGCAGAAGTGGGTTCCTATGAACTCGAAGTTCTAAATCTCGCAAACACAAACTCTATTATGACCTATGGTATGCCGGACAGAGACAAGTCTGAGGTTGGAGTGGGTTACGTATCTTTTAAAACGGCTACTGGCGAAGAAAAAGAAGTCTATATTGGATCCGATAACAACACATTGGATGGAGTTGCGAGTGCTATCAATGATGCGAAACTTGGAGTTCGGGCTTTCGTAGTTAACGATGGAACTGACGCGGATGAGCCTTGGAGGCTTGTCGTTACAGGAGAAGGCACGGGCTGGAAAAATGATATCGAGTGGCCCGAGTTTTATCTTCTGGATGGAGATTTAGAGTTTGATCGAGAAAGAACTCGAGAGGCAAAAAGTGCCATCATTCGTTTTAATGGAATGCCGCTTATGGCAGATGAAAATACTATCAAAGATCTGCTCCCGGGAATCAATATTGATTTGAAGTCAGCCAAAGAAGGTCAGTCAATTAAGCTAGATGTAAAGCCCGATTTTGAGAAAATCGAGGAAAAGGCGAAGGGCTTTGTTGATAGCGTAAACGAAGTCTTCTCATTTATTCAGCAGCAGAACCAATTGGGAGCCGACTCTCATAAAGACCCGAATAAGAGTTTGGGTGGTGATGTAGGGCTTCAAGCCATAGAAAGTCGAATGAGAAGTATCATTCAGCTTAGTCAGAACGAGCTTCCAGGGACGACAATTCAAGGTCTGAGAAATGTTGGTATTGTTTTCAACCGAAATGGAACTTTGGATTACGATCCGAAGAAGTTTCAAAAAGAGTTGGAAACAAATTTTGAAGCGGTGTCGACCCTATTTGCCGGAACAAGTCCGCTGACAGGTTTTGCAAACAAGATGATTACGCTTGTAGATGGAATGACTAGAAGAGGCGACGGCATGATGAGCATCAAAGAGAATGCTTTGAATGACCGAAAAGACCGAATAACAACGGACAAAGAGCGAGCAACTCAAAGGGCAGAAAAACGCCTTGCGAAAGTTAGTCAGCAGTTTTCACGGGCGGAGGCGGCAATACAGCAGATGCAACAAGCGTCTGCAGGGCTTCCTCCAGCTGGTGGAATGGGATAGGTATTTGGAGGATAGATGAATTACGGGGCAAAGAAATACAAACAGACTTCAGTCACGACAGCTAGTAAAGAAAAAATTCTCCTGATGCTATACGAGGCTGCGATTAAAAATTTGAAGCTCGCCAAGATGGCCATTGAGCAGAAGAAAATTTCTGAGAAGTGCACTCATATCACAAAAGCTCACGACATTATTTCAGAGCTTTCCAATACGCTAGATCACAGCAAGGGCCCTGAGGTAACGGAGCAGCTCGAATCACTCTATTCATTCTGCGTGAATCAGTTGATTAAGGCCAATATGGAAAATGATCCCAAAATGATTGATTCCGTTCTTCAGGTGATGACAACTCTCTATGAGGGATGGGTTGCCGCTGTTGAAGAACTTAAAAAGAAGGGTGGAGGCGCCGAGCGTGAAAATAACTAAAAAAGATTTACGTAAAAAACTTGAGCAACTTGACCAGAGAATTATGGGCATCTGGATGGCCGATACGAGTGATGTCAAAGATGACGATCTCTGGGAAGCCTTTGTAACCCTTTTAGAGGCACGAGTGGAGCTTGTGAACGTTTGTATCAAGGCGAAAGTGCCTTTAACAAAAGAAGACGCGATGCCGCCATGGCTTGAACGCCTCACAGCAAATCAAAAAGAAATACGTCTACATGAGCTTAAAAAGCTGCTTCAAAAGCGTAATAATAGTGAGAAATATCGTCGCTATGAAAACATTGCACGAATTCTGGAGGAGTCAGGTAAATGATCAACAATATTGAAGCGGCGAGAGTTCTTTATCGTTATGGAAAGAAAGACGATGCAACTTCGATCTTAAGACACACCTGGGAGAATCCGGAAAATCAAAGTCAGGCCTTTGAAGCTTTTTTGGGTTTAATGGAAGCTTGGATTGCCCAAGACAAGGAATCGACTCAATTGCATTTGGAGGAAATGGTTTCTGGTTACGGACCTAATGCTGAATTTTGGAATGAATGCTCCTTATCAGAACAGTCAATTATTTTTGAATGGCTAGGTCAAATTCAGATCCAGACTGATAATAGGCAATCTGCATTCGAATCATTAAGCCGAGCTGCTAGCCTAGGAAGAGATACTTCGCTTTTATGGAGACTTCTTGGAGACTGCTGTATTGATCGTCAGGAATTAGATCTCACCATTCGTTATTTAAAGCGAAGTTTGAGTTTGTATCGTCAGTTGGATCTAGATGTTCTCAGTGGAAGAAATTTTGCTATGGGGTCTTTCACCGGGAAGGACCCACTTTCATGGAGTCACGGAGCAAATGACTTCCTCCATATCCTTCTGAAAGTCACAAAGGTCGCAAAAGGCAAAAGAAATCTTAAAGCAGCAAGGGAGCTTCTAATGGAAATGCTTCATCAGTTTCCGAATGATGATAGGCTTCCTAAACTTAGACTTATGATTGAGCGTTCCATTGTCGAACATAGTTTATTTGAGCCTGAGTCTAGACAAGCGCAGCTCACTCGATAATTTCGAACTAGTGAATAACATTTTTGAAGAAATGCGTGAGTACTTTCCGCTTGTGGTTGAGACTCCTCAAGAGTGGGCGGAAGTAGCTATTGCTGACTTTGATGCCTTTGTGCTTGATCATGCAGCTTGTGAAAGAAAAGCAGCTGCAACTTGCATGTCATTTGTGGGTGCTTACCCTGATAGGCCGGAACTTTGCGATGTGATGATTACCGTGGCCCGTGAAGAGATGGAGCATTTTCACCAGGTGTTCCGATTGGCTCGCAATAGGGGGCTAACTCTTAAATCCGATCATAAAGATGAGTACGTAAATCAGCTCCTTCGGGCGGTACGAAATAGCCCCGAGGGTAGGTTTATGGATAGACTGCTGGTTGCAGGACTCGTAGAGGCTCGTAGCTGCGAGCGTTTAGGGCTCGTTGGAGAGGCTTTACTTCGATCTGAAGATTCTCAAAAACGAGAATTGGGTGCGTATTACTCGGAACTTGCTGTTGCAGAAGCAAGACATTTTGGGCTGTTTACTAAATTTGCCGAGAAATATTGTGGAGTTAGTGAGTCCCGAGCTCGTTTGGCTGAGTTAATAAAAATCGAGACGGAAATCGTAAAAAAATTGCCGTGGAGGCCTGCAGTCCATTAGAATACGGATAAGGGATTGAGCTCGGACTGGGGTATTGTGTCTAAGCTCGGAGGGATTATATGTTTAAGGGGTTTTCTAAATTTTTTGTACCAACTGTAGTTTTGTTTTCGGCAGCGTCTTTTGCCACGGTTCCGGAAGGTGAGGAATCATCAGTCCTTCAGAACCATTTACTGCAAAAAGAAATGAATCTTTGCTCCGAGGAGCTCAGAGAAGGTCGGGACTTTAAATACAATCTCGAACACTACAATATGGACCTAGGAGCCATTGCTGCGGATAACGCTTTTCGTTTTCCTGACCATGTAGGCAATGCGACCTTTCGATTGATTTACTCTGAAGAAGATAAGCTAATTGAAATTTGGCCGAATGGACGCTTTGACCACGAGTCGGATCCTCTGATGAAGCTTGAGCCCTCTAAGGTTGACCCAGTATTATTTAAAAAAATTAGAGACGCGAAGGGCGGACATGTAGAAGAAGTGATGGGGGATGGGACTGGGCAGGTGCCTCTCGTGGGTGTTCACGGAACTTCACCAGCACTTGCCGAGCTTCTTGGCGTGAATCTAGACGTATTCTGCGATGTTCGTGAATCAAGGAAGTCGAATGTTCTGCGTGAATCCCTTGATGGGATTTTAAGAAGTGCCAACTCATCAAAGCCAAAGGTTGTTGATGAAGGCGCAACGAAAAAGAAGCGCAAGTTCGGCGCTCCTCATCGTAGACATTGATTTCCTTTAAAGTTTCGTCAAGCCTTTGACGTTTTTAAAAAAGAGGCGGTGCACAATGCATCGCCTCTTTTTTTATTCCATTTTCTCTTAATGAATTCTGAACATCATCCGATGAAGTCTATGTGGGCGGAGTGCCCATTATAAATAGGAGATCAAGGATGCTCGTTCTAACTAGAAAGATTGGCGAAACGATAACGATTGATGACAACATCAAGATCACTGTCGTTCAAATTAAAGGTAAGCAGGTGCGAGTCGGCATTGATGCTCCCAAAGAAACCAAGATCTATCGCGAGGAAGTTTATACCGCGATTCAAGAAGAAAATAGAGCTGCACTCAATTCAATGTCGGGTGACCTCGAAAAACTTCGTACAAATAAGGTTAAAAAGACTGGAACATAATTTCAAGGATTGAAATTTTATGAAAGGTGCCAAGGAGGGGACCAAAAATGGAAAACATCAAAACAAAAAGATTCGGAACAATTGTAGCAGGTGACGACCACTTCATCCAAATTAAGGATGGAATGATTGGAATGTCACCGTTGAAGAAGTATATCCTAGTGGAGTCACCGGCATATCCTGTAATGTTCTGGCTTCAATCGTGTGATGACCAAGTCATTGCTTTTCCCGTCGTCGAACCATACTTCTTTAGATCTAATTATAATGTAAGAATGACCGAAGCCGATAAGTTGGCTCTTCAGTACGAGGACGGCGATCGTATCAAATACTTTTGCGTTCTTACAATCCCTGAAAATGCAGAGGACATGACGGTCAATCTAAAGGCTCCTGTCGCGATCAATCTTGATAAAGGAACGGCTTCCCAGCTCGTACTTCAAGATAAAGAGCTTCAGGTTAGACATCCGGCTTACAGAACGTACGCAAATGTCTTGGCCGCGATAGACGAACAAGGCGGCAGTGATTCATACGTCGAGGAAGTATGGAGCCCTATCAGCATTCAAGACGGAGGACAGACGGTAGCGCATCAAGCTGCTGTCTGATTTTGCAACATGAAAGGCCTACGATTAAAGACTATCACAATCGTGGCTTGGATCGGTGTATTCGCAACTTCGATTGTAGCCTCGGCCGCGGACAACAATTCGGTTCAGGTTTTTAACGAAACGACATCATTTGAGACTTATGTGAGATCTCAGCAGGCGCTAAAGCGTAAACCTGCGGGGCTTGATCTGAAGTTCCGAGTGATATCAGTCAAGCGTGAGCTTGCACTTACAGAGGCCGAAGCGCTTAAGACCCCGCAGGATGTCGTCATCAATGGTGGGGCTGCTGAGGGGCTTGAAAAAGGAATGACCTTAACAGTCGTCAGAAAAGTTCCCGTAGTAGATCCGTTCTTAGACAACAGGCAGATGGAGCTCGAGATAAAGTTCGCGACGGTAAAAGTGATACATAGTCAGGACAACCTTGCCGTGGCTCGGGTGGAGTCAGTGGAGCCTTCTTACAGTGGGGCTGGGGTTGGGGTCCGTGGTGTTCTCATTGGAGATTACCTAACAACGCAGTGAAGTCAGCATGAACAAAAGGTACTTAATTTACGGTGTTGTAGTCTTGGTTCTTGCTATGGTCCTTGGCGGCGAAGAAACTAGTAACCCATACAAGCTAAAGATCTCACTTAAAGATACGGGCTCATTAAAAACGATATGTTTGGAAGAAATTGTGGGCTTTGATTCGGGAACTCTAGGAAAGATCGCCTTCTGTGATTGTGTTTCGAAAACCTATGCCATTAATGTGAGCTCCGCTGAAAAGTTCAAGGCGAGCTATGAGGAAACGGCTAAGGCTCATTGGCTGGGCTTGAGGGAGACTTACACCAAGGCGCGGAATGTCGCTAATACAGGAAGCGCGCCCGTTGAGTTTGACAGCGGTGATCCGGCGCTCAATGTGCTTCTTGAGAGATTCAAGCTGAGCCATCCCATAGAGAAACTAGAAACAAATTGGGAACAGCTCTCAAAGGCCTCTGGAAAATTTTGGAAGAGGTCGATGTATACGTGTTCCCAGCCAAAGCTCTGAAAATAGCCTGAATTCTTGCAGACTGAAGCTTAACCCAAATTTAATAGTCTGAGTTTTCCTTACAATTTCAGTAATTTGTTCTTGCCCTTTTTTTAAGAGGATCTGCTGAAAAAATTTATGTTATTATTGGCGTAATGATGATCTCAAGAATTTTCACCAGGTCCTTACTGCTTTCTTTTTTTTTCGTAGGAACAGTCTCAATTGCGCAGCAATCACTTGTTCAAAAAAATCATAGTAGCGGCTCAGGAGAGAGCGAGTTTTTAACTGATTATTACCCCACTCATGACAATGGTGGTGTGGCGCCCGAGCGGGTTATAGTCGATGTGGTCGGCGGCAGAGGCTTAAGTCTCATGGTTCAGAAAAATAAAGATGGATCAGAAGAGACTTTTTATAAGATGAATGAGCTCAGAGGTTTGCTTGCAGATCAGCGGAAGAGATTTTTTTCTGGGCAAGGAGAATGTGCTGATGGTTCAATGCCCATGAGTAGTGAGTTTCTCAAAAAGAATTCAGTGGAAGTTCAGAAATTCCTCGCTTCGGTAAGCCCTGCACCTAGTGACAATATCCGGAGTAAGTCCGGAAGGACTCTCTCAAACGTGGAGGCGCTAAAGCATGTTTGCGCTGTTGGGGAAAATCAGCGATCTGTGCAGAAGTATAAGTTTGATGCTGATGGGGCGATTGGCGGAAGTGTTTTGGCCGAACTCCCAAGGTGCCAGATTGTTTGTGTTTCGGTCGATGAAAAATAATTTTCTCAGTTAATGTCTTTGTTGCCTTTTAGGACCGGGACAAAATGTTTTGCTTGGTCGGATGGCCCTACAAACAGTGGAGGAGTTGCAGCTTTCGCAACTGTTGGGTCAAGTTCTGGAATGTGAGACCTCAACAAAATGGTAATATTTTCGATGGCCGGAAGAAGAGACTCTAATGGGGCTTTCTTTGTGTAGTTGCTTTCTAGTCTCATGAGAGCTTGAAGAATCTCTTTTTTTGGAAGTTTGTCGTCGATCCCCGGGCTAGCGAGAAAGACGGCAAGGCGTTCTGTTTCTGAAAGATAAAGCATCGCGACGCTACCATGAATCTGATTGGAGTAGTCTACAAAGTAGGACTGTGCTTTGGAGTGCACCTTTTTCTCGGCAAGAGTGGAAAAGGTTTTTCTGAGAAACTGCTTTCTGAAAATGTGGAGCAAGCTTCCGGACGTGTATCCCAGTAAGGGGAAAAATAACGGGTCGGGCCATTCCGCCCCGCCGAAGCTGCGAACGGCAAAACCAAGTGCCGTGCCTATTAACAGTCCCAAAAATGATACGAAATATAAAATCTCAGTGTAAAGGTCGCTCTCGGCGGCGATCACTACGACGAAGTTTAGGCTTAAGGGCGCTTGAGCCGTTTCAAGCGCCTTTGCCAATTCGTCTTGCCATTCTTTTTTCCAAGTCTTCTTTTGAAGAATGGTGGAGTGGACCCAGCCGAGAATTCTATTGATCATTCGTTCTTGTTACTTAAGAGCTTCACGTAGGTAAGCTGAAGCGGTATCCATGATCCAAACAACAACTGCGATAACGACGATGATACAACCAACTTCTGGCCAAAGTGCTTGTCCTTGGTATTTGATGAGCATCGTTCCGATACCGCCACCACCAACAAATCCAATGATAGTCGCCATACGAACGTTGATATCCCAGCGGTAGATCGTAAATGCCACATAAGGCAATATCACCTGAGGAACAATTGCGTACCAAATGGTTTGGAGGAAGCTTGCTCCTGTTGAGCGAATTCCTTCTATGGGCCCATCATCAACTGCTTCAGTAATCTCAGAATACTGTTTGGCGAGAGATGCTACGGAGTGAAGGCAGAGGGCCAACATACCTGCGAATGGACCAATTCCAACCCATACGGAAAAGATGATCGCCCAAATAAGAGCCTCTACTGAGCGAGTCACGTTGAGAATCGTTCTAAGCGTGGCGTAAACAGCAAAGCCTATTGGCGAGGTCATGATGTTCTTTGCGCAGAAGAAGCTGATCACGAAAGCAACAGGAACAGCTAAAATCGTGGCCATGAATGCGATGAAGATCGTTTCAATGACTTTCAAGATTGCGCGAGGGAGAATGTCGTAGTTCGGGTTGGCGAGACCTTTGAATAGTCTAACGGCTCCATTAAAGCCTGCTTCATCAGTTAACTCATAAATAGATACCTTCGTTTGAATCGCTCCGACGACGAAAGTTACAATGAGGGTCACCCACAATTGCCAAGTCCATAATTGTTTAAGCGAGGATTTGCATTTCTCAGGATCTTTTTTGTGAGATGGTGCGAAGATCAGCTGTCCAAGAGTCATGGTTCCAGATTTGTTGATGAGTGTTGAGACGAAAGCCCCGAGGACTCCGAAAACAGCAACTAGGGCAAAGTTCGGCCCCATGTTTAGCATCTGTTCCTCAGACGGGGAATAAATCACTACCAAAGCAACGGCGGCCAGGTAGGCAAAGGTAATGGCATCGAAAACGGTTCTTTTGAATTGAAAATTCATGATCGCAAACTCCTAGTTGATGTGAACTTCTTTGGCGCCTTCGCCGTAAATTTTCTCGAACCATGCTTCGTCAATATCTTTTGGAGAGCCTTGGTAAACAAGCTCTCCGCCTTTGAGGGCGATGACTCGGGTGGCATACTGTCTGACGAGGCTGAGGAAATGGAGGTTACAGATAATTGTAATGCCTAGTTCTTCGTTTACTTTTTTGAGGTAATCCATGACGGTGTGGCAGGTAGCTGGGTCGAGGCTGGCGACAGGTTCATCGGCCAGCAATACTTTAGGGTTCTGCGTAAGAGCCCTAGCGATTGCGACACGTTGTTGCTGCCCGCCTGAAAGTTGATCAGCACGAATGTGCGCTTTGTCTCCAATGCCTACGAGGTCTAGATATTTTAGTGCTTGGTCTTTGTCCTCTTTTGAGAACTTCCCAGCAATGCTGCTCATGGTTCCCGTGTAGCCTAGACGTCCCATCAAAACATTGGAAAGGACGGAGTGACGAGGGATGAGGTTGAAGTGTTGGAAGATCATGGCGACATCGCGACGTAAGACTTTGATGTCGTGGCCCGTGACTTTGGCAATGTCTTTGCCGTTGAACATTACTTCTCCGCCTGTGGGATCGTGAAGTCTGTTGAGGCAGCGGAGCATGGTTGATTTGCCTGAGCCAGAGAGACCAATGATGACGAGAAATTCACCTTTTTCAACTTCAAGGTTGATGCCTTTAAGTGCCTGTACACCGTTGGGGTAGGTTTTTTCTAGGTTTTTGATTTTGAGTAAAATGTCGCTGCCCATGAATGTCTTCCTATCGCTTTCTTTCAATTCTACTTATTGCTCTGCCTATTTTTCTGCGGCCAATTCTTCAGCGCTTTTTCCGGCAGCTTGAAGCATGGCTCTCACGCCGTCGTAGTCAGAGTCTTTAGCTTTCTGGAAGTCAGTGACACCATAAAGCTTGTAGAAGGCATCTTTGCCTTCGGGAGTTTTGACGAAGTTCATGAAAGCGTTGGTTACTGCCGTTTTGATTTCTTCCGGAACACCTTTGCGGAAGACGATCGGATCGTTCGGAATGGAGTCAGTAAGCTCAATGATTTTCACTTTGTCTTCGACGTCAGGGTATTGAGTCTTAACAAGTCGTCTGGCGTCTTGGATCTTGCCTTCTGCTTCAGGGGAATAAAAAGTTGCTCCCGCATCAACCTGTCCTTGGTAAACCATGGAGACTACGCTGTCGTGTCTCATGGCGAAGACGGTTTCTGCTGGCTTCACGTCTTTGTCCTTGAGAACTTTTAGAGGAAGTAGGTAGCCAGAGGTAGAGGCTGGATCTACAAACGCGACCTTCTTTCCAGTAAGTCCGTTGATGTCAGTGATGCCGCTAGCAACAGATGCAATGAATTGCGCTTTGTAAGTAGGGAGCCCATAACGGATGACGGTGAGACGGGCTTCTGCGCCGTATCGCTCGTTGGCCATGATGTAGCCGAAAGTATTTACGGCGGCGACGTCAGCTCGGTTGGTTCCGATTGCTTCAACAACGGCAACAAAGCTGGCTGGAATCGCCACTTCATATTTATAAGGAGTGTTAGCTTCAAGATATGTTTGAATCGTTTTTGTGTTGTCTTCGATAACTTTGACGTCAACGGAGGGGACGAAATACATCTTGATAGGGTTGTCTACGGTGCCTAGTGGAGCCTTTTCTCTGGTACAGGCTACGAGACTAAAGAGAACAATAAATAGAGGGGCGGTGGTGGTGAAAAAACGGTGGAATTTTTTGGTAT
>Ga0100403_1001324_pt1 | contig 22525 bp, 35 predicted proteins | sample CryGeymet201501t_FD_83663 | JGI IMG/M metagenome (GOLD analysis project Ga0100403, IMG submission 83663) | Groundwater microbial communities from Crystal Geyser aquifers in Utah, USA - Crystal Geyser metaG 2015-01t | ecosystem: Environmental > Aquatic > Deep subsurface > Groundwater | place... | reverse complement strand
TCTAACTGAAAAAGCAGTTGGTATGAGCGGTAACAATGTCTACACTTTTGAAGTGAGTGCTCGAGCCACCAAGTTCGATGTACGTGATGCGATTACCGCTATCTATGGTGTCACGCCGGTGCGAGTCAACATCGTTAAAAAAGCTCCTCGGACAACTATGTCACGAGCCCGTGGTCGTAAAATGACCGTTAGAGGCCTTAAAAAAGCCTACGTCTATCTCAAGAAAGGCGATACCATTAACATGGTGTAAGCCACGTTAGGAAGATAAGACTATTGTCACTAATTTCTAACCCTGATTATGAAGAAATATAAACCAACCTCAGCCGGACGCCGTGATAGTTCCGTGATTGAGTACAAGAAAAAATTAACCTCAACGGCTAGTAAGCCGCATAAGGCGCTGACTAAAGGTAAACGTTCGACTGGTGGCCGAAATAGCCAAGGTCGTACCACTACCCTCCATAGAGGCGGAGGTAACAAGCGAAAGTATCGTGATATTGACTTTGTGTTCAATAAGAAAGATATTCCCGCTAAAATCGAAACGATCGAATACGATCCTAATCGTAGTGGTTTCATCGCTTTGGTTTGCTACGCTGACGGAGAACGGCGTTACATTCTCGCTGGAAGCGAAATGAAAGCTGGTGATGAAATCCTGGTTTCAGCCAACGCCAAACCAAAAGCTGGTAATCGTTTACCGCTCGGTAACATCCCCGCTGGTACGTTTGTGCACAGCATTGAACTTAAGCCGGGAGCTGGGGCCCGGATGGTCCGTAGTGCTGGTAACTACGCTGAAGTGGTGGCTCACGATAGTGGCTATTCACAGCTTAAAATGCCATCCACTGAAATTCGTCGAGTGTTGTCCACTTGTTGGGCGACAATCGGAGAAGTTAGTAACGATGAGTACCGATTGGTACGCATTGGTAAGGCTGGCCGCGCGCGTCACATGGGACTTCGTCCGAAGACTCGTGGTACCGCGCAAAACCCGGTTGACCACCCACATGGAGGTGGAGAAGGCGTCAGTCCTCGTGGACACCGTCGGGCTCGTACCAAACAAGGACGACCGACTGGTAAAGGTCAAAAGACTCGTTCACCAAAGAAGTACTCTAATAAGCTTATTGTTAGTCGACGAAAAGTCGGTAAACGAAAATAAAGCCGAAATTTATTTCATCTGCTTTGTCAGACTACGAAAAAAGACCCTCACTGGACAATTGTCCCACTCGGGTCTTTTTTCTTGTTTTCCTCGCATCTAAAACAAATTTTGGCTTTATTAGTTTGTTATATTAAAGGCATACGTTTGAAAAACTTTTTGGTGGAGCTAAAAAAGAGGCAGTCTCGATAGAGGAAATTACTAACAAAGCCAGAGAAATCTTATTTAATTTACAAGACACAGTGCCGGGCCCGAATCCCCATCTTGACGGTCTATACACCGAGTTTGCAGCACTCATCGGTGAGGAAGGTTTGAGTAATGAAGAGTTGAATAATAGGGCTCGTGAATTAGCTCAGGATGAAATGGAGGAGGCGGCTTAGGTTATAAAGTTAATAAATAAAGAGGCGTGCCCGTAGGGCACGCCTCTTTATTTATTCACCCGGAATTCGCTCCCGTTCATTAAAAGTAAAGTTTTTAAGAGTCTTGGCTTTCTGTAATTCAGTAAATATTTCTTTGGCGGACAGCTCAGTGTGCACCGCTACCTTCTGGACGCTTTGGCCGCTGATCAGGAGTTCCATACCGCCAGAGGTGTAAGTGGCGGTCGTGAAGCGACCGCCACCCCGCGCTCCTCGCACTGAACGAATTTCCCCCGGCGCAATCATTTTTACGCCTTTAATTTTAGTAAGAGCTCCGACCACCAATTTGGCAGTTTCAGTTAGGCTAGTATGTTCGCGACCGCGGGGTTTGGGCATATCGGGCAATATAGCATAAAAAGCTACTTCACTGCCTATTAAATTGAAATGGCTCCTATTTTGTTGACAAAATGACCAACTTTGGTAAGATGACCCCGTTCCCAACTTAGTGCGAACGTTGTCTATCTAACAACGCAAGCAAATCAACCCTATTTGGGGATTTCTAATAAGGCTGGCCGTTACCTCGCTTTATAAGAGATTCCCACTCATACCATCCTATTTCTAGGGGCGGTTATTTATTTCTAAATCAATCTATGTCACGATCACTGTATAAAGGCCCATATGTAGATGCGAAACTACTTAAAAAAGTTTCCAAACTAGATGCCAAAACTCATAAAGGCTCAATCAAAACCTGGGCTCGAAATTCAACAATCTCACCCGAAATGGTTGGCTTTACCTTTGGAGTCCATAATGGAAAGGTACACACTGATGTCTTTGTCTCGGAAGAGATGGTCGGACATGTCCTGGGTGAGTTCTCACCAACTAAGAAATTTTACCGACATGGAGGTAAGATGCAGAAAGAGCTTGATACTAAGAAGAAAGAAGCGGAAATTGCGGCTGCTAAGGCTGCTAAAGCTGCTGGTTAATAAAATTCTATATGAAAGCAGTATTAAAAAATTATCGCCAGTCACCTCGTAAAGTTCGTCTTATCGCTGATTTGGTGCGGGGCAAGAAGGTAAACGCCGCTTTGGCGCAACTTCAGTTTGTTGACAAGCGAGCCGCTAGCCCGTTTTCTAAGGTTATTAGTTCAGCCGCCGCCAACGCTAAGAGCCAGGGTATAGATGTTGATGGTCTTATCATCACCAAAGTATCAGTGGATAAAGGCGAAATCTTGAAGCGTTTTATGCCGCGAGCCCGAGGTTCAGCCTCCCGAATTAACAAGCGAAGTAGCCATATTTTAGTCGAGCTTGGCACTAAGAAGTCTAAGGCTAAAGTTAAATAATAATATGACACACGTAGCACATCCATACGCCCAACGCCTCGGCATCATTCGTGATTGGAAATCACGTTGGTTTACTAATGATTCCACTAAATACAAGGAATATATCCGAACTGACGACGCGGTGCGTACTCTTCTTTCTAAGAAACTTAAAGGCATGTCTATTGCCGGAGTAGAAATCGAGCGCGATGATAAGGTGTATCGTATTATCGTCAAAACTTCTCGCCCAGGATTGGTGATTGGTCGTAGTGGTGAGGGGGCTGTGACTCTCAAAAAAGATATCGATATGCTAATGCGTAAACTTAAGCTGACTGAAAAGCCAGAACTTAAGATTGATATTGAAGAAGTTCGTTCACCTGAGAGCAATGCGTCTATTGTTGGTCAAATGGTGGCTGAAGGCCTTGAGAAGCGTATGCCATTCCGACGCGTACTTAAGCAAACAGCTGAAAAAGTAATGGCTAACCGCGACGTGAAAGGGGTTCGTATTTTATTGGCTGGTCGTCTGGGTGGAGCTGATATGGCTCGCCGTGAACAGTTAAAGAAGGGTCAGATTCCGCTGCAGACACTGCGAGCTGATATTGATTTTGCTCGTGAACGAGCCACCCTACCGTATGGTGTTATTGGTATTAAGGTTTGGATTTATCGCGGTGAAGTCTTTGTTGACCGTAAAGAAGGTTCCGAAGAAGCCAAGCCCGCTCCTCGCAGGGCCCGTAATGCATAAATAAACGCTTATGTTATTTCCTAAAAAAGTAAAACACCGAAAATGGCAAGTGGGACGCAAGCACCCCGATAAGCTACTCGCCCCCGAAACTCGCGGCGTAACAGTTGCCTTTGGTTTATATGGTCTTAAAGCGACTACCCAGTCAAGAGTAACTAGTAACCAAATCGAAGCGGCTCGTCGAGTGGTTTCTCGTACGCTTGGTAAGACTGGTAAAATCTGGATTCGTATTTTCCCAGATAAGCCTTTCACTAAGAAGCCAGCTGAAGTAGGTATGGGTAAAGGTAAGGGTGATCCACAAGGATTTATCTTTGATGTCCGACCTGGTCGAATGTTATTCGAAATTGACGGCGTTTCTGAAGAGATTGCTCGCGAAGCCTTGCGTAAGGCTGCTTGTAAACTTCCGGTTAAGGCTAAGTTTGTTAATCGTGACGAAACTCGCGTATAAATTGTAATTATATTTTATGAGCAAAATGAAAGATATTAAAGCCAAAAACGACAAAAATTTGGCCACATATGTACAAGAAAAGCGAGAAGCTGTTCGTAAATTTCGATTCTCATTAGCTGGCTCACGTCCGCGAAATGTTCGTCAAATTCGCGTTGATAAGAAAGAAGTAGCTAGAGCTCTTACTGAACAAACCCTTCGTACTAAGGAAGCTAAATCTTCAAGTAAATAATTATTATGGTAAACAAAGAAACAACAAGTACTACACAAGTGAAAGGACGAGTCCTACGCGGTCGAGTAGTCTCAACTAAGATGCAAGACACTATTGCCGTTATTGTTGACCGCTATGTGAAGCATCCTAAGTACAAGAAGTTCCAAAAGCGAAGTAAGAAGTTTTTGGTTCATGACGCGGGCAACACTGCTGCTGAAGGAGATTTAGTGTCTATTCGCGAAGTAGCTCCCATGAGCAAGCACAAACACTTCACCCTCATAACCGATACTAAATAAACGCTTATGATTCAACCTCAAACAATAGTAAAAATAACTGATAACACTGGGGCCAAAGTTGGTCGGGTGTTTAAGGTACTTGGTGGTTCAAAGAAGCGTTACGCTGAACTAGGTGAAATGGTGGTGTTGTCTATTCAAACTGCTGAACCGCGAAAGCAAGTAAAGAAGAAAGACGTAGTGTACGGAATTATCGTCCGTCAACGCAAGCCGTTTCGACGCAAGGATGGTTCTTACATCAGTTTCGATGATAACGCTGTAGTCTTGGTCGACAAAGAAAAGAAAGAGCCAAAAGCTAACCGAGTGTTCGGTCCAATTCCTCGTGAAATTGCTGAGGCTGGTTACCAGAAAATAGTTTCCCTCGCTCCTGAGGTAGTTTAGTAATTGTTATGAGTGAAACGAATTAGAATTACTTAACCCAGTGAAATACGAAAACTCTGCTTTCGTCAGCGAGCAAGGCTCGCATTTCACCGGGTAAAATTATTTCTAAGCTCACATTCATTCGCTAAGAAAAATATTATGAAAATCAAAAAAGGAGACAAAGTAATGGTGCTTTCAGGCAAAGAAAAGGGCAAGACTGGTAAAGTTGAGCGTGTGATTGCTGATAAGAATCAAGTAATTGTTGAAGGGGTTAATACTGTTACCCGACATGCCAAGAACAAACGTGTACGCTCTCATGGTCAAATTATTGAGAAACAAATGCCCATCAATGCCTCAAAAGTGGGAGTGGTGGTAGACGGTAAACCGGTGAGAGTTGGTTTTATTTTTGAAGGTGAGGGTGATCAGAAAAAGAAGGTTCGTATTGCTCGCCCAAGTGGTAAGAAGATTTAATAAAATGCCTATGGAAATGCTAAAAGACAAAATGAAAACTGCGTTTGATGCTATGAAGGGAGACTTCGGCTACACCAACGTAATGCAAACACCAAAGATAGCTAAGGTGGTGATTTCAACTGGTACTGGCAAGATTGATGACAAAGCTAAACTCGAGCTCATCAAAGATCGCCTAGCTACTATCACCGGCCAAAAAGCTTCACCCCGACCGGCTAAGCAATCTATTGCTTCATTTAAACTTCGTGAAGGTGAAATTATTGGTTACCAAGTAACACTGCGCGGCCCGCGTATGCATGACTTCCTTAATAAGCTAATTCATGTGGCCTTGCCACAGACCCGTGACTTCCGTGGTCTCAAGCTAACCGCTATTGATGAAATGGGTAATATCACTCTTGGTATTAAAGAACACTCTATCTTCCCAGAAACGGCTGATGAAGATTTACGTGACGTGTTTTCACTGGCGGTTACAATCGTGACGACTGCCAAAACTAAAGCCGAAGCTGAAGCTTTGTTCCGCCACATAAACCTACCACTGCAGAAACCGGTTGAAGAAGAAACTAAATAATTTAGGAACTTAACAAAAGAGCGGCGGGGACCGAAGGTCCCCGCCGCTCTTTGTTTAGAGCTTGTATTTTAACAAAATTCAGGTATAGTAGCTCGCATTACGACCAAGAGAGACTTTGGTGGTGAAGGCGAGCTTCCGTAGGAAGCGAGCCGGATTATTAGGAGACAAGGTCGTCACATCTTGACGAAACCAGTCTCAAAATTAAATACTTCAACAGAATGGCACGAAAGTCTATTATTGCGCGCGCTAAGCGCGAGCCGAAGTTCAAAAGCCGCGTGGTTCATCGCTGCTTTAAATGTGGTCGAAAACGAGGTTACATGCGTGACTTCGATATGTGCAGGGTTTGCTTCCGCGAAGCGGCACTAGAGGGACATATACCAGGTATAAAGAAATCATCATGGTAAGCGACACAGTAGGAGATTTCATTATCCAGCTGAAGAACGCTGGAGCAGTTGGCAAAAGCGAAATCACTTTGCCATATTCAAAACTAAAGCACGCGATTGCTGATAAGCTCGTGGTAGCTGGTTTTATTAATAGTGTGAGTAAGAAAGGTAAGGGCGTCAAAAAGGAATTGGCCATTGAGCTTAAATATGACAACGGCGCTCACTTCATTCGAGGTGTGAAGCGTGTCAGCAAGCCGGGTCGTCGTCTTTACGCCGGAGTAGCCGAAATTCACCCAGTGAAGTTTGGTCACGGCAAGCTTATTCTCTCAACCCCAGCGGGTATTTTGACTGATGAGGAAGCTCGTCAGCAAAATATTGGTGGTGAGCAATTATTTAAAATTTGGTAAGTATGAGCAGACTAGGAAAACTACCAATAACGGTTCCGTCAGGCGTTGAAGCAACGCTGGCTGATGGAGTACTAACAGTCAAAGGTCCCAAAGGAACCTTATCACGAAAATTAGTAAAAGAAGTCAAAGTCACTATCGACAACGGTGAGATTGTGGTGGCCCCAACTAAAGATGATGGCTCAGCTAAGTCTCTCTGGGGGACATTTGCCGCTCACGCCAACAATATGGTAAAAGGGGTGACCGAAGGATTCTCTAAGGTTCTTGAAATCGAAGGAGTGGGATACCGGGCTGAAATGAAAGGCACTAACCTAGCTTTAAGTATGGGCTTCTCGCATCCAGTAGAGATGCCAGTACCAGCTGGTCTTGTAGCCACAGTTGAGAAGAACGTCATTACTATCACTGGTTCGGACAAAGAGGCTATCGGTCAATTTGCCGCTGATGTACGAAAAGTACGTAAGCCAGAGCCATACAAGGGTAAGGGTATACGTTACCGAGGTGAACATATTATCCGTAAGCAAGGCAAGAAAGCCGTCTAAACATTTAAAATGACTTCATCTGCTTTGTCACAACTTCAATTTTGGCAGTCGTCGTATACTCGATACGTCTCCTCTCAAAATTTTATTACTCCTCGCATCTAAAGTCATTTAAAAAGTTTATAAAATGGATATGAACAAAACAGCACAAAAAACACAAGAAAGAAACCGCCGACACGCGCGTATCCGCGCTCGAGTGGTAGGAACAGCGGCCAGACCTCGCCTGTCGGTATTTCGTAGTAATAGATACCTTTACGCCCAGCTTATTAACGACGAAACCAATACGACGTTGGCCTCAGTAGACACACGAAAGCTAAAAGGTGATAGCACTGGAGCTAAGGCTAGCGAAGCCGGGAAAGTTATTGCCGAAGCCGCTAAGAAGCTAAAGATCGAGGCCGTGGTTTTTGATCGCGGTGGTTTCAAATACCAAGGTGGTATTGCTGCTTTGGCTGATGGCGCTCGTGAAGGTGGGCTATCTTTTTAGCTTAGCCAAATGAATTTAATTAATTAAACAAATAAACATGTCAGAAAAAGAACAGGAAGCTACAACTACAGAAGATGTAGAACAGACAACAGACACTGTTGTCGCTGATGCACCTGTGACTGAAGATGCTGAAGTGGCCAAAGAGGCCACCGATGCTTCAGCTCCAGATGCTCGCCCTCGTCGGGGCGGACCACGTGCTGACGGAGATAAAAATGACCGTCGTAACCCACGTCGCGCTCGTCGTAATGATCGACGTGGTGAGAGACAAAAACCAGAATTTGATCAAAAGATTATCAGTATCCGTCGCGTGACTCGCGTGATGGCTGGTGGTCGTCGTTTCTCATTTTCAGTCGCGATGGTGATTGGTGATAAGAAAGGAAAGGTGGGTGTTGGTATCGGCAAGGCCGGCGATACGCAGCTGGCTATCGAAAAAGCGGCTCGCAACGCTAAGAAAAATCTTATAACAGTGCCCGTCAATAAAGACATGCACATTCCCCACGATGTTCAGCTGAAGTACGCTTCAAGTGAAGTTATGATTATGCCGGCGCCTGGTCGGGGACTAGTAGCAGGTTCTTCGGTACGTACCGTACTGGAACTGGCAGGGGTTAAGGATGTCACCGCTAAAGTTTTCTCACGTTCTAAGAACAAGCTTAATAATGCCCGAGCAGCGATCTTGGCCCTTAAGCAACTACGAGCTAACTCATCACAAAAATAGTATGCAGCTACATGAACTAAAACCGAATACAAAAAAGAAATCAGCTCGGCGGATTGGTCGAGGAGGAAAACGAGGGAAGACATCTGGTCGTGGTACCAAAGGGCAGTTAGCCCGAGCTGGTAACAGTACTCGCCCTGAGATGCGCGATATTATCAAGAAGTTACCTAAACTTCGTGGTCACGGCAAGAATCGAGCTAAAACAGTAAACGCTGATAAAGTATTACCAACAGTTATTAATGTGTCAGCTTTGGAGCAATTGGAGACCGGCACAGCGGTTAATCCTAAGAGTTTGGTAGCGATTGGGCTTATCAGTGCTCGTCGCAAGAAAGCACCTGCAGTCAAAATCCTTGGTACAGGTGAACTCACTAAAAAACTAACAATCTCTGATTGTCTAGTATCTAAAACTGCTAAAGACAAAATTGAAAAAGCGGGGGGTAGTGTAGCTTAACTCGCAACCTGGCTTAATCTGGGCTACAATAAGCCGCAAACCAAGACCATTGTACGTAATTACGGTATATCCGACTTCTTATGGATAAATTCATCCACAAACTAAAAATTATTTTCAAGGACGCCAGCATTCGTAATCGAATTCTTTTCGTGCTCGGGGCTCTAATCGTTTTCCGAGCTTTGGCCGCTATTCCGATCCCGGGAGTTGATATTTTTGTGCTGCAAGAATTCTTCAGTAATAACCAATTCTTGGGACTCCTCAATATTTTTTCTGGCGGTGGACTAGCTAATCTTTCGATTGTGATGTTGGGAGTTGGTCCGTACATTACTGCCTCTATCATCATGCAATTGATGACAGTGATGTCCCCAGCTCTTAAGTCTATGCAAACCGAGGACGGTGAAGCTGGTAAGCAGAAATTCATGCAGTACAGCCGTATGCTTACTTTACCGTTGGCTATCTTGCAGGCTTTTGGTTTCTTAACTCTGCTTCAAAATCAGGGTGTGATTGCGGGACTTGATACCTTTGGTTTCATCACGAACGTGATTCTGGTGGTGGCCGGCTCGATGCTACTTATGTGGATTGGTGAGTTAGTAACTGAATATGGTATCGGTAATGGTGTGTCTATTCTTATCTTCGCTGGTATTGTGGCCACTATCCCGACTACCATTTCTCAACTATTCTTCAGCTACAATCCCGCTCAACTACCTCTTTACTTAGGGGCTACTTTGGTAACCTTTATCATTACTTACGCGGTAGTGGTGATGACCGAAGCCGAGCGCCCAGTGCCGATTACTTACTCTAAGCAAGTACGGGGCGGGAAGACTTACGGTGGCACTCAGACTTATCTGCCGCTTCGTCTTAACCAAGCCGGTGTGATTCCTATCATTTTTGCTCTATCTATTCTGTTGTTCCCGCAAATGGCAATTAACATTCTTTCGACCTTCAATTGGCCATGGGTAGCCACTTTCTCTGATTATGTATTGCGGTTCTTCAATAATCTGCCACTCTACGCAGCGGTATACTTTATTCTTGTCTTTCTCTTTACCTTCTTCTACACAGCAGTTACTTTCGATCCAGAATCAGTCTCGAAGAATCTCCAACGCAACGGCGCTTTTATCCCCGGTATTCGTCCGGGCGGCCAGACTTCAGAGTATCTAGGTAACTTGGTAACTCGTCTTACTCTCGTTGGAGCAGTGTTTCTAAGTGTGGTGGCGGTACTACCGATTGGTATGCAGATGGTGACTGGTGTGGCGGCTCTGGCTATTGGTGGTACGGCGCTATTGATTGTAGTAAACGTAGTACTAGACCTTATTCGCCGTATCGACGCTCAAGTTTCGTTGAGAGAATACTAAAACGTTTATTACTTCGTTGGACTTCGGATTTTTTTCTCACCTTACGTCCAGTAAGGCAAGGCTCGTAAAAATTTCCTCGTCCGCCTCGTCTAAAACTATTTACTACTTCTCTCAAGTTCGGTGGCAGAGATTGATTAAGAAGTGATTCAAATCCTCACTACTTAGGTAGAAACTTTAAAGCAAAAGCCGCGTGTCCTACGGACACGCGGCTTTTGCGTATATTTGTGTGTTAAAAAACGGACCCGGCGATATCGCCGGGTCCGGAAAGGTCTGCTCAGTCGAGAAACTGCACGCAGCGTCCATGGAAGAATGTCCCGTTTTTCTCCAGACAAGAACTCGCGACCGGTTCTTTTTCTGTGTGACGAGCACACGTTCTATCATCTTTGCCAGCGCCGCCACACCACCACCGACAACAGCAGCGGTCAGGACAATCCAGTCAACGGTCGCTGCACCGTCCGTTCGCAAAACAAACTTTTTCATCAAGGAACTCCTCTCTTGGATTGCTGTATAATGCCAAAAGTATTAATAAGTCAATTACTGCAAGCTCTGCCCCACGCTCGCCCGCTCTATTTTTTGCTTCCACTTGTCAGTTCGGAGCCAGAGTTTGTATTCATCAAATATTTTTAAAGCCACACTCATCGGGTTGTTTTGGGCGGTATCAATTACCAAATCAAAATGTGACGGGTGATAAGGATTAATACCATAGAGTTTTTCGTAGCGTCTTTTTTCACTATCAATTCGTTCTCGGATACCATTTTCCACCTCGCCAATATCAATGGCATATTCAGCGCTTTTCATACGACTATCAATATCATGAAAAATACGAGCCGCGGCTACATCCAAATCTAAGTACAAAAAAACTTTGAAAGAATCGGGGATCCAGTGGAACCCTAAGCGGGCATCCACAATGTATTGATCTTCATGAGAGTATTTTTTAATCTCGGCGTCAATCTCTTGGTCGATTTTCTCCTCTTTCTCGGCTAATTTATTTAGCTGACCTAGAGATAAACCACGACGTTTGGCTATTTCCCGTACCACTGCCCCAGAATAAAAGCGCTGGTAACCAAGCAGTTTTGATAGTTGCTCAGCCGTGGATGACTTACCACTGCCTGGTCTCCCAGAAATAGTAATGATGTGTTTTTTTTGTTGCATAGGTCCTAACTATAATACACGCCACTTATTGAAAGCAGCAATGATTACTCCCGCTACCGCCTCTGCTTTCATCTCGCTATTGTCAATTATTAAATCAAATTGTGAGATGTCATACACATTAATTCCATAATGTTTCTTATAGCGGAGTTTGTGATTTTCGATTCGCTTCTTGGTACGCTCCAAAGATTCCTCGTAACTTTGCATACTGTCGCCACTATTTACTCGCACTGGTGCTTCGCGGTCATTAAAAATACGTTCAGCTGATGTTTCCACCGGAATCATCAAAAAAACCTTAAAACCACTCGGAATAAAATGAAAACCAATGTGAGCGTCGACCACATAATTATTTTCTTCTTTTTCGATTCGTTGTTGTTCCTCGTCAATCAAATGGTCTAGTTCTTCACCCTCTGTCACAATATATTCGTTAAGTTCTTCCAAAGACATTCCTTTTTTTTGAGCCAATTCGCGACTGAAATCTCCAGCCGAAAAAGATTTATAACCTAATTTCTCAGCCAGTATTTTTTTGACGGTTGATTTTCCACTACCGGGGTAGCCACCCAGTACAATAATGTCCTTCTTTGTCATGTTGCCTAGAATACCATATCAAAACGTATGTTTTAGCTTGTATTTTTGCTCAAGTTACGTACACTTAGAGCCATTATGTATCCAAAAACAGTTATCTTCATCGGTCCTCAGGGCAGTGGAAAGGGCACTCAAATTGCTAAATTAAAAGAAGTCCTAGAAGCGAAAGATTCTGGTAGAAGGGTAATTGATATTCAGACCGGCCGTCGTTTCCGGGCACTGGCCGCCAAGCAGGAAACCTTTGCTGAAGAAAAGGTGGCTGCTACCCTTGATTCGGGGGCTCTTCAGCCAGACTTTTTGGTAGCCGTGTTGTGGGGTCAGGCGATGGTAGACCAACTCGATAATAAAAGCCATTTACTGATTGATGGCTTTCCTCGCACCGTTGCGCAGGTGGCAGATATAGAAGACGCTTTTAAATTTTTTGAGCGAACTGGGGTTGAAATAATTAACCTCGATACACCGGAAGAAGTGGTGCGAGAGCGTATGTATAGTCGCGCACGTCAAGACGATACCGATGCCTCAATAGAAGAAAGACTACGCTGGTACTGTGAAGATACCTTACCGGTAGTGGAGTACTTCCGCCAGCGGGCCGATACAATTGTGCATAATATTGATGGAACAGATACCATTGATGGTGTACACACCGCTATCTTGGCCGCCTTAAAGCTCTCATAATTTTTACCTAATGATTACCAAAAAAACTCACGAAGAAATATTAATCTTGCGCGAAGCCGGGAGTATTTTGGCGGCTATTCTCGCTAAACTCTCAGCCGAAGCTAAGTCGGGTGTTAGTACCGAACATCTCAATGACGTGGCCATGGAGATGTGTGAAGAGTATCAGGCGGAGCCAGTCCTGCTCGGTTATCATCCGAGTTTTGCTCCAGCGCCGTACCCCGCCGCTATTTGCACTTCAGTTAATGACGTGGTGCAACACGGGATTCCATTACCCGATGAGATTTTAGTAGAAGGCGACATCATCAATATCGACATGTCGATTGGTTATAAAGGCCTAGTCGTTGATTCGGGGGTGACTGTGCCAGTCGGTATAGTGGATGGCCGCGGCCTCGAGCTCATAGCCGTGACCAAGGGCGCTCTGGCCGCGGCCATCCTCGTCGCCAAACCTGGCCACCATATTGGTGATATCAGCGCCACTATCCAAAAGTACGTAGAAAGCCGTGGTTTTGGGTCGGTAGCGGCTCTCTGTGGCCATGGGGTGGGCTACGGCGTCCATGAGGAGCCCCAGATACCTAACGTCGGTAAAGCTGGCTCGGGACCGCTTATCGAAGTGGGGCATGTCTATGCTATCGAACCGATTGTGAACGAGGGCAGTGGCGAAGTGATTTTTGATGACGAAGGCGATGGCTACCGCGTTTTTTCTGAAGATGGCTCTCGTAGTGCGCACTTTGAGCATACGGTGGTGATCACTGAGGCGGGGGCGGAGGTATTGACAATAGCATAATAATTTGTTTTAATATTGCCAGCTTGGACAATGAAAACATGGAGGTGGATTTGTGTTGAATTCCAACGGAGAACCAGCCTAGGGCTGGATGCAAACAGCGTCTCGATGACGAACCAACGGAGGGATCCATGAATCGTCGAATATGACAGACGCTGCTGTACGCAGCCTCCTGTCAGAAATGATCGCATAAAAGGAATCTTCGCGATTTGATGGGAGGCTAACGCCAACCATCAAATAACGGAGAAATCCATGAAAACGAAAAACCACAACAAGACCGAGACGGTCATTGTCAATGTTGCTTACACCACTCGTGGTTGGGCTATCAGCTTCGAAAAGCGTCAGCTTTCCCCTCACGGTTTTATTCTGAGCCGTCGGAAGTGGAACGAAGTTGTCCCTCGCAATGATCACAAACTCCTCGTTAAGTGCCTTCATGGCAACTACTCGAGGTAGAAATTTGGCCCGGCGGTAACGCCGGGCCTTTCTTTTTATACCCAGTACGGTATACTGCCTCACGAATTACTGGAGGTAATCACTCTTTTGTTTATAAATAATTTTTAATATTTTTTTATGTCAAAACTACCACAACAAGAGCGAACGTTTGTTATGTTTAAGCCTGATACAGTTCAGCGCAGTCTGATTGGTGAAATCATCAAGCGCTTTGAAGCGACGGGTCTAAAGTGTACCGCTATGAAGATGTTTATGGCGGATGAGGAGCGTCTTTTCAAACACTACAACAAAGATGAGGCGTGGTTTATGAAAAAAGGGACTGGTATTGTGGAAAACCTCAAAGCCAAAGGTTTGCCAGTAGAAAAAGAAGCTCTAGAGTACGGCAAGGATATTATACGCGCTAACGCTACATTCATGATGTCAGCACCAGTGGTAGCGATGGTGTGGGAAGGAAACCAAGCAGCGGCAGTCATCAAAAAGATTGTCGGTTCGACCGAACCAGCAACCTCAGATGTGGGAACAGTGCGCGGTGATTATACTGTCGACTCTTACTCACACGCAGCGGTCGAAGATCGCGCGGTACGCAACCTTATTCACTGTACTGACCCAGAAGATGGTCCAGATGAAGCGGAGCGTGAAATTGCTCTCTGGATGAAAGAAGATGAAGTGATGAATTATGTGACGGCGCAGGAGCGGATTATGTATGATGTTAACTTTGACGGCACGCCTGAATAGCCGAAAATAAATTTCTAACTTTGTTGTACTGCGAAAAAAGACCCTTGCTGGGCAGGCCGCCCCGGTCGGGCCTTTTTTCTTGTATGCCTCGTTAGAAAAGTTATTTTAGACTATTCAGTAGTTCGGGTTGGTGGAATAAAAATTCAGTGTTCTGGTGTTGGGAATGTGGATGGGCGCGCGGCTTTGCCGCGTCCCCATTTGCTATAATAAAGAGTGGAACCACTATTCGTATGTTCCGGAATACATTTGCTCAGGGCTGCCTGTAGTCGCGAGGCGTAATGAGAATCCGCAAGGAATTTCAGACACAAATCGGAAAGGGTGCCCACCTGGTATCTAATACTCAGGAGCATGCGTTTGTGGTTCCTACGAAAATAGCCCGCCTTAAAGGCGGCTTTTTTCGTACCCAGAACCCTCTCAAATAGAATGGTTATATTTGAGATGGGTTCTAAATATCGTGATACAATTTCTTCATGCCAAAGACCAATACACTTCTTTTCTTGGTAGCGCTGTCTATTCTAGCTCTAGTTCACATTGTTTCTTTGGAGCTGTTTCTTTATTGGCGCTACCTTTGGCTCGATGTGCCGGTGCATGTTTTAGGTGGGATAGTGGTGGTTTTAGGAGCTTACACGTTTAATGAATTGAAACTTCCTTGGTCACATTTTTTAGTAACTAACTTCTGGAACACCCTAACTTTTGTGGTAACAATAATGTTGGCTTGGGAGATTTTTGAAGTTTGGGCTGGTATTCCTATACTCGACAACTATATTTTCGATACTACCCTTGATCTAATCTCTGGTTTTACTGGTGGCTTGATCGGATATTTACTAGCTAAACGAATGCAAATTCTTTAATTATGTCTGTCTTAGGATTCTACGGAGGGGTGGGGAGTGTGACTGGAGCTAATTTTCTACTTGATACCGGCGAAGCTGCTTTTTTAGTTGATTGTGGATTAATACAAGGCGATCGCTTTGCACAGGCAGCTAACGCTGATCCTTTCGTCTATAACCCAGCTGATATTGATGTCCTGTTGGTCACCCATGCCCACGCCGATCATATTGGTCGTATTCCTAAGCTTATTAAAGATGGTTTTACCGGTACTATTTATTCTACACATCCGACCAAAGACCTAGCCAACGTCATGCTCCGTGATGCTATCAAGGTGATGCGGTATGAAGAGGAAAAGTATGGTACTGAAATTTTGTACGAAGAATCACACATTGATGAGGCGTTGCGACAATGGAAAACGGCTGGCTACAATCAAAAGATTGATTTACCTGACAATGTTACCGCCACCTTTACCGACGCGGGGCATATTCTTGGTTCAGCCATGGTGCATTTTGAGCGAGGTGGTAAGCAGATTGTTTTTACCGGTGATATCGGCAATGTGCCCCAGCCACTTCTTAATCAGCCAGTTGCGCCTACCAATTACCAATACTTAGTCATGGAAAGCGTCTATGGTGACCGAACGCACGAGGAGGTCAAAGAACGGACTGATTTGTTGCGCTTTTATATTGAAGATACGGTTAAGAAAGGGGGGACACTTCTGATTCCAGCTTTTTCGCTCGAACGTACGCAGGGGATGTTGTATGAGATTAACAATTTAGTAGAGGAAGCTGGTCTGACTCCAGTGCCAGTCTTTCTTGATTCGCCATTGGCAATTAGTGTGACAGGCATTTATAAAGAACACCAAGATTATCTTAAGGACTCAGTAAAAGCTGAAATTGAAGCCGGGGATGATATTTTCTATTTTCCGAAGCTAGAGTTTACCCGCACTCGGGCCGATTCCGCTGAAATTCATCAAGAAAAAGGACCAAAGATTATCATCGCCGGTAGCGGTATGAGCCACGGTGGCCGGATTCGTGAACATGAAAAGCGTTATCTGGAAGATAAAAACAGCACGTTATTACTCGTAGGTTACCAGGCCGTAGGTAGCGTCGGACGTTTGTTACACGATGGTGCCAAGAAAGTGACGATAGATGATAAGGAAGTGAAAGTAAAAGCCAGAATAGCTAGAATTCGTGGTTACTCCGGACACGCTGACCGCGATCAGTTGGTAGAAATAGTAGCCGCCGGTGGCGAAGAAGCTAAACAAGTCTTTGTCACCATGGGTGAAGAACGTTCATCGCTTTTTTTAGTACAGCGTTTGCGTGATTATCTGGGAATAAATGCGGTAGCACCCGAGCAAGATCAGGAGGTAGAGATAGACTTCTGACCTAAGAACAACGAGCGTCAGCGACTATGTTCTTAGGTCGATCCGTTAGAGCTACCCTCCCAAGGGAGATCGAGGATCACACCACTTCGAAATACCTAAGAAATCATATTCGATACTAGGTATACTAATTATGTTAGTAGGTTAACGAGCGTCAGCGACTATGTTCTTAGGTCGATCCGTTAGAGCTCCCCTCCCAAAGGAGCTCTAGGATCATACAATTTTGAGGCGTCAGAATATCTGCGGCAAACTTAAGGCCGATACATTATTAAATTTAAAGTAATATAATAAATAATTGACAATATAATATATTTATATAAAATTATTATATTATGTATAAAACCAAGATAACCAGCCAAGGGACCATCAGCTTACCAGCTGTTTTGCGTCGTAAATATAACCTTAAAAAAGGGGATGAATTATCAATTGAAGATAATGGCAGATTGGTGATTTCTAAAGTGCCTGATTTTTCAACTTTGCGGGAAAAGAACCAGGCTTTTGCCAAAAAGTCATTAACTGTTAAATCGGGGGATGGGTTTGAGGTTCATGTAAGTGAAAAATATGGGAAGTAAAAAGAATGGTTCACTAGATACTAATACGTTATTACGGTTGCTCTTGGGCGATATTCCGGAGCAAACCAAAGCGGTTGAAAAACTGCTAACTACCGGTCGAAAGTTTGAGGTAGCCGATGCTGCGTTAATTGAAATGGTGTTTGTGTTGGAGAAAATCTATAAAATGGATAGAAATTTAATTCAAGAGAACATACTAGGTATTGTTCGTAATAGTGTCTTTGCGTGCAACAAAGCTCTATTTGAAAATGCCCTACCAATTTATGTATCAGAATCATCTCTGTCTATCATTGACTGCTCCTTGCTTACATATGCCCGCCTAAATAAAGCCTTGCCGTTATATAGTTTTGATAAAAAGTTAGTTAATAAATCAAATAATGATTGTGTAAATCCCTAGGCTAATAAAACAAAAAGAGCGGCGCCGTAGGCGCCGCTCTTTTTTTAGGTGTGAGCTTATTTAACAGTCTCTAGGAAACGGTTGAAAGCAGCTGGCCGGTCTTTGGCCATAGTAGCCATAATCTTGCGGTCCACCTTCACTTCTTTATCAGCTAGTTGCTTGATAAATTGACTGTACTTCATGCCGTTAGCTTTAAGGACGGCGTTGATACGAGTAATCCAAAGCCGACGAAAATCATTTTTCTTATCCTTACGGTGAGCAAATGAGTGCAGGTTAGCATGGAAGATAGCTTCGCGAGCCGCTCTAGTTTTCTTTGAGCGAGCGAATCGGTAGCCCTTAACCTCATCGAGGATATTTTTACGGCGTTTATTAGCTTGAACTCCTCCTTTTACACGTGACATATGAGTAGTTAGGAAATTTAGTAATTAGTAATTAGCAGGTTAAGCACCTGTATTCGGAAGGAAACGACGAGTAATTCTTTTAGAAAGGGTCAAAGTTTGAGTTCGCTTTCGGGCCTGTCGCTTCGTACCAGATTGCTTGGCGTTAAAGTGGTTTTGGCCCGGTTTTCGCGCCACCAATTTGCCGTTCTTTGTTACCTTAATTCGTTTTGAGTACGACTTGTTTGTTTTCATAGTAAATTTGTATTTTGTGTGATCGGGCTGTGCCTTTGGGTGAGAAAGCCTGGGAGGCTTTCGCAAGGGGGTGCCAGCTATTTTTAAGAAGAAAATAGCGTCAGCCCAAATAAGCAAAGTGGGCAAAATATACAGTATTTAGGCTTAAAAGTAAAGCTTTTATGGATCACACCATCCCTGACTCGAGTAGCTCGTCCAGGTTCTTCTTTTTGGACTTTTGCTCAGGCCTATCAGCTTTTTTAGCCTTGGCTTTCTCTACTTCTGCCGGATCCTCCTTCAACTTTCCAGCTTTGACAGCCTTGCCCTCACGTTCGATAGTGGTGGTCCAGCCTTTTGGGCTTTTCTTCATCGGGTCAGCTAGTTTGTATTCGGCCGGGATAATTTTCAAAAACCTTTCTAGTCGTTCCTTCAAGAAAGCTTCTTCCATATATTTATATCGCCCCCATAGAAAAAGATCCACTTTCACTCGGTGACCTTCTTGTAACCACTCGGCCGCTCTTTTGGCTTTGAGTTGTTGGTCGTGTTCGCCGGTACCAATTTTTACCTGAACACTTTTTGTCTCAGTCACATAGCTCTTGGCCTTTACTTCGCTAGCTTTTCGTTTGGTTTCGTAACGGTATTGTCCAAAGTCCATTATCTTAGCCACTGGAGGCTTGGCCCCAGGAGAAATCTCAATCAAATCCAAGTTAGCATCGTCCGCTGCTTTGAGAGCGTCAGTCAATGAAAGAACACCCAAGTTTTCTCCTTGGGCTCCAATGACACGCAATTCTTTAGCGCGGATAGCATGGTTGATTTTAGTTCGAGTATCTTTTCGTGGTGGCAAGGTAATTGGTCTTAATGGATAATTCGTTTAGCTCTTTCAAGTATTAATTTCAGAGTCGCGTTACTTTATTAATGGGAACTATACTATAAAAACGTTTATTTGCAACGATTTGGACCTCTATAATATATACACGGATGATTATTAAACTTTTAACGTGTTAATAGATTTTTAGAGTTTTATATCGACATATGTTATGGCTTATATGATAACAGATGCTACAATATTGCTATTATGCCCGATGAACCAGTTAAAAAAAGAACCCGCAAAACAACGACAAAAAAAGTGGTTAGTAAAGATACTGGGCTGTCTTCTAGTAAGGCAGTTTCGCCGAAGCTTAAAAGTCGGGGGTTGTCTTTAAAATTTGTACTGCTAACTATTTTAGTTTTATTTTTGGCTTCCGGAGGGGCTTTTTATATCGGTTATTCAGCTGAAGGGGCGATCGATGTTAATAATCGATTATCAAGTAGTTTTACAGCAGTCGAGGGGGAAAATGGGGAAACAGGCACCAATACTAATCCTCCACCTTTGAAGGAAAGACCAAAGCTAGAACCAGCCAATATTGAAACACCGACGCAAAATCCCGAACCAAGTGTTGAAGGGGTTGCTACCAGTACTGATGAATCTGTAAATAATGAAGAAGAGAGTGTTTCAACTGATGGTACAGAAACTGAAAATAGTGATGATTCAGCTTCGTCTGAAACTCCTGACACAATAAATGAAACTCTGCCCGAAGAAGTTGTAACTGAATAAGTTTATTTCTTCCTCTTTTTATTTATACACTTTGAGCAGCGACAAGGCTGACAATGTTCCAGCCAATATTCTTTACCATAGTCATAAGTAATTTCTTCACCGTTTTTGATATAGTTCATCGCCCGAATATATATTTTTTCCTCTTCCTCATCTATTTCCGCTTCACTGTTGTAGGCGCAGGAATGATTGATGTAGCGAGAAATATTTCTTCTATCTTTACCATCGATTATCCAATTCTTATCCAACGTAAAAAGATATTTTCCACCCCGGTGGTCTCCTTCCGCAGTAGTAATACGTTCACCAGTATATTCAATAATTATAGTGTCAGGTTTGATATCTTGCGCGGCAAACAATCCTAGTCCGGCTATAGAGCGCTTCACTTTCACTTTGGGGAATTTCATAACGACTATTTTTAACAAGATAAGCAATATATTTCAAATGGTTTTTAGGATAACAAAAGGCCGGCGCCCACTTTGTGGGCGCCGGCTTCCAAGTTAGCTCCAAATTTAAGAGTCTAACTTATCGGTTATTAGCCATTTGTTCAGTTAAAAGCTTAATCAGAAGCTGTAGCAATTCACGCAATTGCATTTGGAGTTCAGCTTGGTCGGTACTTTTACCGTAATCTCGCCATCGATCTTCGTCTCGGTCACGATCTCGGTCACGGTCCTGATCTTCATCACATTCACCTTCACGATCACCGTGAGCAATGTGTGCCTTTACCGCTGATTGGGCAACTTCAATAGTATTACCATTGTGACAGAGGTGGCGCTTTCGATCTTCATCACTATCATCATCGTCATTATCCTCAGCTTCGTCATCATCGGTTCCATCTTCAAGGTAATCTTCGATGTCTAGGTCGAGTTCTTTAACAGCATCTTCAGCAAACTCAATTGCATCTTCAGCCAAAAGCTCAGCTTCGTCGTAGTCTTTGTTATCAAACTCTTTTTCAGCTTCCTCGAGTGCTTCTTCAGCATTTTCTAGCTCTTCCTCAGCATCATCATAATCTATATCGTCTTCGTCAGTGTCATCAAGTGCCTCTCGGGCTGCATCCACATAGTCTCTCGCCATTTCCAAAGCGTCGCGAGCATCTCCACCAACCTCGTCTTCAAACTCATCTTCTAGTTCTTCAATAGCGTCATCCAGCATCTCCTCAGCATCATTAGCTATGTCGAGGGCCTCTTCGTAGTCTTCATCGTCAAACTCTACTTCAGCGTCAGCCAAAAGTTGAGTCGCATCTTCCAGCGTATCTTCGGCGTCATCAGTGTTAATGTCGGTAGTTCCAGCGTCGAAAATTAAGTCTTCCAGGTCGTCAATCTTTTGTTCGACTTTGTTTATCTTCTTACTAGCGTCGTTTTGGGTATCGGCATGTGCCAACCCAGCAAAACCAAAGCTCAAAGTTAGTGCGAATATCAAACCAGTTATAACCGAGAGCGTTGATTTTAAGTCTAGGGTTAAGGTTTTTGTCATAAGATAGTAATTAGTTAATTGATATAAATCTCTATTGTTAATTTCACCCTTTAGGTGTTGAACCAAGTTCAATTTCTACAAGTGTACTATATATATGACGGTCAAGCAGGACTTCCGTTACACAAAATATGTGTTTTCATCTTTTGTAAGCAGGAGTCACATTTTAGGGTGGTAATTATATAATTCAAATTTTAACCAGTTTAAAACAGTACAAACACAGTGGTTTTACACAAGTTTATCCACTGATTATGCACCGTGTGGCTCACATCCTCATTAAGTCAATTTTAAATTAAATAAAATAATCCATTACAAATTTTTGTAAGTATTGAGTTGCGACGACGTCTACAACATTGTAAGTGGCATTTCTGAAAGAATGAGAAATTGCTAAAGAGCCAAAAATAATTTTGGCAAAACGCATAGCTGCCCTAGTATGCGGGCTTATCATAATCAATACGATTGTGTCTATTTGTGTTGCTTGGTGGGCAGAAAATCCAAGCAACACTACAAATTAATTAACAAAAGAATTAATAAACATTAATAATCATTACAAATAAATATATGAAAAACACATTTAAAAAAACAATTGCTGCCGCCACTTTGAGCTTCATGCTCTTGGTTATGGGGGCAGTGCCAACTGCACAAGCAGCGACGACTGCCGAGTTGCAAGCGCAAATCAACTCACTGTTGGCCCAGATTTCTGTGTTGCAAGCACAGCTTAGCGGTGGAGCAGTTACCAATACCGCCTGTCCTTATACCTGGACGCGACCATTATCAATGGGTTCGACTGGGTTTGATGTTATGAGACTGCAGCAGTTTCTTAACAACGACCCGTCCACCGTAGTGTCAGCTTTTGGAGCGGGTTCTAAAGGCGCGGAAACCCAGTATTACGGGCCTGCTACTGCGGCCGCCGTGACTAAATTCCAAAATAAATACCGAGCTGAGGTTCTAACTCCAGTCGGTTTAGTGAGTGGTACTGGCTACTTTGGACCGAGTACCATGACCAAAACCAATGCTCTTTGTAGGGTAGTGGTTGTTCCAACTCCAACTCCAACTCCTACGCCAACTCCAACTCCAACTCCAAC
>Ga0100403_1001323_pt1 | contig 22526 bp, 21 predicted proteins | sample CryGeymet201501t_FD_83663 | JGI IMG/M metagenome (GOLD analysis project Ga0100403, IMG submission 83663) | Groundwater microbial communities from Crystal Geyser aquifers in Utah, USA - Crystal Geyser metaG 2015-01t | ecosystem: Environmental > Aquatic > Deep subsurface > Groundwater | place... | reverse complement strand
TTTTTTAATTGCTCGTTTTGTTGGCTTGATGGTAGAGGGATAATGATGCATTTTTTGTCAAGAATATCTATTTCCTGAGTGGTATTGGCGCCAGCTCGACAAATTATTAGACGGCTATGGAAAAATACCCAACCAATATCTTGAGATTCGATGTATTTGTAGACATGATAATTTGGGTATTTGGATGATAGCTGGTGATAGGTGGAAAAATCTTGTTGTCCTGTTTGGTGAATAATGGTGTATTTTTTGGTGAGATCGGGAAGAATTTCTTTTATTGTTGAATTTAATAAATGTGAACCCTGATTGCCAGCGGTAAGAAATATTAGGGGGTGTTTCTTTATTTCTGGGATAAAATTTTTGAACAAAGCTGACTTGGTAGAAAAAATTTCTTGACGAAGCAGATTTCCGGTAACGACATATTTTGAAGACTTTTTTGTAGTGGGAAAGGATAGGGCAACTTTTTTGCAAAAGAAACTGTTGATTCTGGTTGAAAGGCTCAGGGTCAGAGTTTGTTCGTGGGTAATGGCAGGAATTTTTTGAAGCCATGCGCAGATGATCACCGGAACTGAAACATAACCTCCAAAGGAAAGAACAACAGTTGGTTTAATTTTTTTGATAATTCTATATGACTGAAGGAAGCCAGTTATAATTTTGGGTATACCGGTGATGGTGTTGGGAAGCCAGCGACGATCAAATTTTCCAGAATCGAGCTTGTAAAATTTAACGCCTGTTTTTGGGATAATTTTTGATTCAATTGAGGGCTGAGAGTCGGTGTTGGAGTTGTATCTTCGACCAAGATAATATATTTCCCAATTGATGTCACGATCTAGTTTTAGCTGACGGATTAGTTCAATGGCGGGAGTGGGATGTGTGCCGGTGATGATGATTTTTTGGCTTCTGATCATGGTTTGAGTATAACAATTTCGAGTATTTTTTTTCGATGTTCATGGTTAGGCCAATAGCTGACATCAAGGTAATAAGTGAAGAGCCTCCGTAGGCAATAAAGGGAAAAGGAATTCCTGTAAGTGGGATTAAGGCGACGATGGCTGAAAAATTAATTAGTGCCTGATAGGATATCCACGAAGCGATGCCACCCAATAGCAACTTTTCAAAACTGTCAGGAGTAACTTGGGAGAGTTTGATGATGCGAGAGATTAATAATAAAAATAAGTAGCTAATTAAGGAAAGACCGATGAATCCTGTTTCTTCGCCGATAATGGCCAGAATTGAATCGGTGCTAATTTTGGGAAGAAATTTATATTTATGATCTGAATTAGCGATCCCCTTGCCTGTTAGACCACCAGAGGCTAGGGTAAGAATTAACTGTTCACTATGATAATTAAGATTGGTGTCGCTTTGTTGGTTTAAAAGAGTTTTTACTCGAGCGAGACGGTAGGGAGATATCAAAATAAGAAAAAGACTAAGGATAATGAGGACTGAGGCGGCAGAAAATAGACTGGTAATTTCGGCACCAGAAAGGTAATAGATGGTAATGACGATGGCGGCGATCATAACAGTGGTGCTCAGGTTTGGTTCTGAGACAATTAGTATGAGAGGTGGAAACAAATAAAGGGCAAGATTTTTTAGATTTCTTTTTTCTGGGAGCGAAAAAAGATAGGAAAAAAATATAACAGAGGCAAATTTAAAAAGTTCTGATGGTTGAAAGTTAAAAAAACCAAAATTTATTTGTCGACGAGCACCAAGAATTTTCATACCGATTCCTGGAATTAAGACAAGAACTAAAAAGATAAGACTAATAATATAAAAGCGAAATGAGTTGTTGACCAAGGTGTTTATTTTGATTCTGGAGGTAACAAATAAACATACTAGACCAATAAGAATCCAAACGAGTTGCTTTTTTAAGAAAAAATAGGGGTCTCCAAGAGTTTTTTCAGCTTCAAACAAGGAGGACGAGGAGATAAATAATAAACCAATTGCAGACAAAACTAAGGTGTAAATAAGGGTGGGAGATTTTTTCATTTTTTGAGTAAGAGTTTGGCTTGAGTGCTTAAAGAAACTGGATTAGTGCTTTTTGAAAGGATTTCAAAAAGATTTATTTTTTGGGTAATTGTTCCCCTGTTGTCTCGGGGTGTGAGCTCAGAACCAATCAGATTCGAATTGTAAAATCTGGATTGTTCTTGTTCAAAGTCAGGTGAGTAGTCAAGGTTAATGAATTCTGCAAGATGAAAGTAAAAAAGTGGATTAAGGTTTTGTTTTAATTCCAACTGGGTATAAAAGGCGAAGGAGGCGGTAAGCCTGGGATTGCATTCAAGTAGGTAAACATTGTCTTCAGAGACGATAAAATCTAAACCAAAAAAACCACGGTAGTTTAGAGGTTTAAGTATTTTGTTTGAAAAATTTTTTGTGATTGATTTTACTTTTTCAAGAACACTTGGGGGGGCAAAAGAGGGCCATTGACGACCAACGGTTGCAAAGGGGTTGTTGCTTAGATTATCGATTCCTGTAAATTGGAGTGCGGGGGGGCTTTGAATTAAACCGTGCCGAGTGAGGACACAGTTATTGGTTAATGAGTAAGAGTTTTCAATGTATGGGGAAAATTTGGTGATGACGTTTTGGGCGATTTTACTTGAGGCAATGTGATAATCAGAAAAAGAATGAGTGCTGTTGCCGGCCCAACCAAAGTGGGTTTGAGTAACAATTTTTTTAGAAAAAATTCCTTGAGCTTTGTTGAAAGATTCTTGAGAAAATGGTGCGGTAAAACCTGGAAGAATGGGTAGTTTTTCTTTTTTAGCTAATTCAAAAAATTTTATTTTATCCTCAAGAAGGCGATTAATTTTGGCGGGGTTTGAGGCGTTTAACCATTGTTTTTTTTGACAAATTAAATCAATTTTTGCAGATGGCTTAAAGGGAACAACGACGGGATTTTGTGATTGAGAAATTTGAGTTTGAACAGATGGCAGTGACAAAAGATAGCCGCTGTTTTTTGTTTTTAAATCCTGGAGATAAATTGACTGGAAGTTTTTTAGAGACGGAAGGCGGATGTCTAAATTTTCGTCAACAACTAGAAAGAAAAAATTATATTTACTTTCGGCTAACCTTTTTTCTAAATAATTCATCTTTTGGTACCGGTAACTAAAATAACTGGAAAATTTCCGAGGTCTTGTGTTGTTTTTAATTTTTCGATAGCGGCCAAAGAAAGGGCTGTTTCAATTGAGGCTTTTAGTTGTTTGATAGTGTTTAGCTGTTCGTTGATCTGAAGGCTTGAAAGGGTGGCGGCAGATCCATGATGTTGTTTAATTTGAGCGATAATTTCCTTTTTTAAGGGAAGATACTTGACGGTCAATGAATCGGTGATGTTAATTTCCTCGGGGAGATATTCAGAGTCAAAGTAGGAAGAAATGGTGGGGTTGGCGGCTGATTGGGCGGCAAAAATTTTTACATCTTTGGGTAGTTTTTTGGCAACACCAAGAAGAGTTGTGCCGCTGCCAACCGGAACGATAAGGCTGGTAATTTCCGGTAATTGAATGAGCAACTCGGTGGCGATTTGACCATAGCCAACTTGGGCATGGGGATCGGTAGATTGTCGAAGTAAATATGATTTATGACTTTTTGAAAATTTTATGGAATCACTAATAGGTCGGGGACTTTTTATGACATGGGCTTTAATTAAAGACAATTTTTCTGGGTTTATGTGGGGAGAAACGAAGACAGTCAGGGGGATATTTGCCTGATGACAATAGTATGAGGCGGAAATAGCAGCGTTTCCGGTTGAAGAAATTACGGCCGTGGAATATTTCTGTTGAAGTAAATTTTCAATTTGAACTGGAAGGGCACGGTCTTTGGCTGAGCCGGTAGGGTTTAAGTCTTCTCGTTTAAAATAGAGTTGGCCAATTTTTGTAACAGGTGTCATATAATATGAATTAGTTATATTTTATCTAAATTATATGTCAGATACTAATAATAAAGTAATTTGTCCAGACTGTCAGGCTGAAATTAAAGGTGAAAAGTTGTCGGTGGGAGATATTTTGGAGTGTTCTGAGTGTGGAACGGAGGTGGAGATATTGTCGATTGATCCCTTAAAATATCAGGAGCTAATTGAGGAGAAATAGTCGGTAAATTCCATTGTGTTTAAAATTTTTGTCTTTGATGTGAAACTCGCCGAAATGGACACCACGGCCCTTAAGTGAAGAATCGACGTAGATGATCTTGTCTCTGGTTTTTTCGATAACAAAGAGGAGATGGTGGCCATTTCTCTGACGAATTAAGTCCCCTGTTGAGGCGTCGTTTATGTCAATTTCTTTTGATAATGGTAGCGAGGTCAACATATCAGCGGAAGTTTTTCTGACATTTATATTTGTATTAAAATAGAAATTAAGAAGGTGGCAGGCAAGTCCTGAGCAGTCGATACCAATTTTGTTTTTCTTTTGGAGGTTGTAAATTTGTTGGGAGGTAAGATCGATTAATTTGATGTTTTCTTTGTTTGCAAGCTCAATAGTCTTTAGGGCAATTTCCTTGGCTGAACCTTTACCTAAATCAACAGCATTTTTCGAGGATATTTTTTTGGTATTGCTAAAATAAGGAATACCAATGTATTTTGATATTTCCTGTTGAAGATCTTTTAATTTATCCCTAACCATAGGCCAAAAATTGCTAATACGATTGTTGCAAGCCAGGCTCTAAAAACGATTTTAGGTTCTTCCCAACCGTTTTTTTGGAGAGTAAGATGGATTGGAGCTGCAGGAAAGAGTTTTTTGTGAAAATAAACCTTGCTAATTATTTGAAGGGCACTACTCATACCTTCGACAATAAAGGGGGCTCCAACAATAAGTAGTGGTACGATTTTTCCGAGAAGAAGGGCGATTACAGCAAAGGTGGCACCGAAGGAAAGCGAACCAACATCACCAAGCCAAATTCTGGCAGGAAAGACGTTGAAATAGAGAAAGGCAATTAATGAGCCAATCCAAAGGGAAAGAAAGAGTGAAATAGGAGTGTCAAGAGAGGTTCCGGCAAGAATCCAAAAGGCAAAGAGTGAAATCATAAGAGTGCCACAGGCAAGTCCATCGAGACCATCGCTAATATTAAAAAAATTGGCAAAGGCAACGATTAACGTGGTGGCAATAGGAATAAAGAAAAAGTTTAAGCTAATGGCACCAATAAAGGGAAGATAGATAAAATTTATGCCTAATTGAAAATATATTAGACAGGAAACAATGGTGGCGAGGATCAATTGGAGAAGAAGTTTGTATTTCATTCTTAGTCCAAAAAAGCCGGTTTTTTTAAAGGAGAAAAATTTTAAAATATCATCGTAAAGTCCAAGCAGTCCAAAGCTTATAAAAGTAAAAAAGATGACAACTAGCTCGTTATATAGGTGGTAATTGCTGGAAATAAAGAGGTGGGATGCTTTTAAAATTGGAAGGAGAATGGCAAATAATATGACAACCGAGACAATAATTAATAGTCCCCCACCAACCGGGGTGCCACTCTTTTGAGTGTGGAATTTATCAAAAATTGGGGTTCGTTTATTTTGAAAATCGAGAGTGGATTGCTTTTGTCGCTGAAATTTAATTTTATAGAGCAAATTGATGTAAGGAACGACAAGTATGCTGGTGGTTAAGAAGGAAAATAAGAGTAGCCCAAGATATAAATGAATCATGTTTTTATATATTTTATATTAGCACCTAATGAACGGAGTCTGTCGGCTAGTTTTTCATATCCCCTTTCAATATATTCGACGTTATTAATTATGCTTTCGCCTTGGGCGGTAAGAGCAGCTAGAGTGATGCAGGCGCCGGCACGAAGATCGTCAATGCTAAATTGAGAGGGGTTTAATTTTACTGGCCCATATATTTTTACTCCGTGAAAATAATCTGCTTTGTCGGTATCGGGGTTGAATTCATAATAAGTTTCTGGATGGGCAACATCAGGGTTAAAGAAAGTTGTTTTTACTCCCATCTGGTTTAGATATTGAATATGTTGAAAACGCGAGGGGTACACTTTTTCGATTATGGTACTAACACCAATAGCTTGGGTTAAAAGGACAGAAAAAATCGCCTGCCAATCAGTCATAAAACCTGGTTCCGGTCCAGTTTCAATATCGATAGCCTTAAGTTGTTTTACCCAAGATATGGTCATTTCGTCTTGGCCAGTTTCGACTTTTGCTCCCATTTTTTCGATAGTATCGAGAAAGGTTTGGACTATTTTTGGGTCTGTCCTCAAAATATTTACAGAACCCTTGGTGGCAAGTGCGGCGCAGGCAAAGGTGATGGCTTCATTGCGATCAGAAATTATTTGATGGTCAGTGCCATTTAATTTTTGAACTCCGTTGACAATGATTGTTTTATGATTATCTTTTTGTCGTTGAATATCAGCCCCCATACTATTTAGCATTTTGATCAGGTCATCAATTTCGGGCTCTATGGCCGCATTTTCAAAAATACTTTGGCCTGAAGCAAGAGCGGCAGTCATAAGAACGACTTCGGTAACGGTGTGGCTGGGCTTATTAAAGACGTAGTGTACTGGCTTTATTTTATCCGTTTTAAAAATCATGAGATCGTCTTTAAATTCGGTGCTGATGCCCATTTCTTTAAAACAATCAAAAAGTCGATCAAGGGGTCTGGCACCTAAACGATCTCCTCCTGGGGTTGGGATAGTAGCTTGACCGTTCCTGGCAAGTAATGGTGCGGCAAAGATAAAAGAGGTTCGTGACTTACTGCCCGTACCATGAGGAACGACGGTGGAAGAAATTTTGGGAGTGTGAATACTGAGTGTGTGTTTTCCGGTAATGGTTATTTTTGAACCTAAACTTTCGGCAATGCTCTGAGTTATTTTAACGTCAGATATTTGAGGAATATTTGACAAGGTGGTGACTTTGTCTGATAAAAGTGAGGCGATTATTTGCTTGTAACTGGCATTTTTGGCACCACGGATGGAAACTTCTCCGTTTAGGCTTTGACCACCAGTAATGAGATATCGAGACATGTTAATTTTTATTAAATAAACGAATAATTTGATTAAATACATCGATTCCTTCTGAGCCACCTGAACTAAAGTGAACTAAAATGTCACCAGGTTTAAGGGTGTTTTTGTAGTGCTTAACAATGTCTTCTGAAAGAGGAACATAAAGGCTGTGAGAGATGGCAGACAAAAAATCTTTGGCTGTTAGCCTGTTTTGAGATTTTATTTTTGAACAATACCTAAGCCGAGAAATCACTATTTCATTGGTAATTTTAAAAGCATCTGACAACTCGGTAAGGTTGCTTCTGTATTGACCAAATGAAGCATGGGCTTCAAATAATACTTTAATCTTTGAGAGAGGATAGGTGTCTTTAATGGCTTGAAGGGATGCCTTTATTCTAGCGGAAGATTGGGCAAAATCATCAATGAAAATTATGTTATTTAACTTGGATTTTACTTCAAGGCGTTTTTCAACACCTATAAATTCCTTGAACGATGTGGAGATGTATTTGGGATCAATATTTATAATTTGGGCGAGTGTTTCAACTGCGGAAAGGTTGTTTTGGTTGTATTTGCCGATAAGGTTGTTGGCTATTTCTGTTTTGTCATATGAGATTTTTTGACATTTAGCAAAGGGCAGTAGAGGTAAGATTGATGCTTCGTCTTGATTGTAGATAAGACAACCATCTTGAGGTAAATTTTGAACTAATTTTTTAAATGCGGAAAAATTTTCTGACTGGCTTTGATAACTATCTTTGTGTTCCCAAAGTGCACTGGTAAGGATAAGGTATTTTACAGGGTAATACAAAAATTTAGCCTTGGTGTCACAACCATTGATTGATTCATCGGCTTCAACAACAGACCAGTCTGATTTTGAGAAATGAAGTGAGTCGAGGTGGTTAAGACTTTTTCCTCCAAACATATAGCTGGGATCAAAATTTGCCTTTGTAAGAAGAAAGGCCAGGGCGGCGCTAATAGTAGTTTTGCCATAGGTTCCGGCAATTAGTATTGAGTTCTTTTTGATTAGTTTTTGAGAAATATATTTTGTGGCTGAAATGTGGGGAATTTTTTGCGATTTAATCTGTCGATATTCTTCCCTGGTTTGATGAAAGGATTGATATGAGGAGCCGATAATTGCGAGATCGATTTTTGAATTAACTGGCGTGGTATTTATTGGAATTTTAGAGTCTTTAAGTTCGAGACTAAATGGGGGGTATGTTTTTTCTTGGTCGGATCCGGTAACCTGGTGTCCTTCTTTTTTTAGGGCGATGGCAAGTGGGGCGGTCATGGAGCCAGCAATGGCTACGATATGAATATGCATTGGTTAATTATAGGACAACCATTGTCCGTGAGCAAAATATTGAAATCCTGGGAAGTTTCTTTTATAGTAACCGAGTTTTGTGCTGGGGTTAAAACGACCAAGATAACAAAATTCTAAATTTTGTTGTTGACTGTCTTTGACAACTTCAAGGGAGAGTCTGATTGGAAGATCTTGATGAGCAAATGAGGGATCATAAAAAACATAAGCAATATGGGAAAAATTTTTATGAAAAAGGCAAATGGAGTAGGCACAGGTTTGCCCACTTTGGTTTCGGCAAATATATAGATAATTAAAAATATGATTGGTGAATACGGTTTTTATTGATGATGCGGGGAAATTCCAACCAAGTTTTTTTACCCAGGTAGTAAGAGTCTTTTGAAGAGATGGATCGTATTGAAAGTCTGAAAGCTTAATTTTTTCAAATGAAAAATCATTTGTTTTTTTAAAGATTCGTTTGTTTTCAGATGAAAATGTAAAATTTGTTAATGAAGAGCGACAGCTAAAATCATCGCTTTGGTAGAAAAGTTCCTTTGAGTTTCTTTGAGGAAGAAGTCCGTTTTGATAATTTTGTTCTATGCTTGACTGGTTTTTTATGTTAAACATTTTGGGTTTTTTGTCGAAAGGCACTTCTAAATGCTTCTGCTTCCGACCAAGGGTATTCAGTGTTTTTGTGAAGAATGGTGGTTTCGTGACCCTTACCACAGGCAACAATGGTGTCGCCCGCTTTGGATAGTTTGACAGCTAAATTGAATGCATCTTGACGATTAAATATATTGGCAAAATGAAAGATTTTTGGCTTTTTTATGGATGGGTTTGTGGGGTCAATTTCAATAGATTTTTTTGGATCAATACCTGAAATAATTTGTCGATTAATATCTTCTATATTTTCGTTTCGAGTATCGTCGGCAGTAATAATGGCGATGTTGGCAATTTCGGAAACATTTTTACCCATGATTGGTCTTTTGCTTTTGTCACGTCCACCAGTGGCTCCAAAAATGACAATAAGTCGACCCTTTGAAGTTTTTCGAAGTGAATTTAAAGTCACTTTTAGTGCGTGGGGGGTGTGAGCAAAATCGACAACTGTTTTAAGGTTCAGGTTATTTTCGATTATTTCGCGACGTCCTTTTGCTTCTGGAAAATGAGCAATGGTTTGGGAAAATACTTTTTTATCATAACCCAGCTTGGTAAAAACAGCGTAGGCAGCAAGAATGTTGTATATTTGGTATTCGTAATTACTGTCGGTAATGTATTTTTCTTGGCCAATTTTAAAAGTCATAGATTCGGGATTAAGCCTGATATTTTTGGCGGTAATATCTGATTTTTTCTCTACTCCGTATGTTATTTTTGGAATTTTTATATATTTTATTAGTTTTTTATAATTTAAGTCGTCGTGATTAACAATAGCAAGGGATGATTGTTGAAAGAGCTTTGCTTTGGTGGCGGTATAATTTTCAATATTTTGGTGGTAATCAAGATGTTCGTGAGTAATATTGGTAATAACACTGACTTCAAAATGACAGCCCCAGTAACGATATTGATCAAGGGCATGTGAGGTAACTTCACAGACAACGTGGGTATAGCCAAGTTTTAGGTAATCAGAAAATATCTTATGAATATCTTTGGGGGCGGGGCTAGTGGTGTGAAGTCCAGGACTACTAATTGTACTTATAACGCCGCATTTAACTCCACTATCTTCTAGTAATTTTTGAATCAGGGTACAGGTAGTTGTTTTTCCGTCAGTACCGGTGACGCCGATTAATTTGAGTTTTCGGCTAGGAAAGGAGTAGTAGAAATTCCAGTAGATGCTTTGTGATAGGTGCCAAAGAAGATTTTTTAAGTGACGAATGAACATAATGTTTAAATATTATAACAAAGGCTCGATTTTTTCGGCTAATTCAAACCAAATTGGAGCGGCGGTCGATGATCCCCAGGGCGACGATTTGGGGTTGTCGATGGTGACAATCATGGTAAAGATTGGATTTTCGCATGGGTAGTAGCCAATGTATGAGCCAATGGTACTACTGTCGGTGTAACCGCCCTTGACGGCAACTTGAGAAGTACCGCTTTTGGCACAAATACTGATGTCTTTTGGTTTTAGAACTGAAACAGGACTATTGTCGACAGCATAGTTTAAAATTTTTGTCATCAAAGCAGTAGTTGATTGATCAAAGACTTTTACCTTGTTTACGGGACTTTGTTGATTTAGGTGTACTTTAACTAGCTCTCCGTTGTTGGCAATAGTATTAAACGCCTGAATCATTTGAAGTTGATTGACGGCTATACCTTGACCAAAGGAGGCGGTGGCAAAATCAATGTCGGGCCAACTTGTTTTTTGAGGAGAAACTGATTCACCGCTAAGTTCGACTCCTGTTTTTTGATCAAGTCGAAGTAGTTGATAATATTCTAAAAATTTCTTTAGACCGAGCTGGTCGATAACGTAGCTCATACCGATGTTGTCTGAGTTTTTGATGATGTCTTGTAGGGTAGAGTCTGGATGAAAATTGTCGTCCCAGTTATTGATGGAATATTGGCCTATTTGTCGACTATTTTGGCATTTATCACAAATAAAATTTGGGCTAAGATTGCCGGAATCGAGAGCTGCGGACATAATGATTGGTTTAAAAATAGAGCCAGGCTCAAAGAGATTGCTAATATTTGTGACCTTGGTGGTACTAGTGGACGATGGGGTAGCTTCGACAGAAGCCATGGCAATAATTTCTCCCGTCTGAGGCTTGATGATGATTAGTGAGGCAGAATCAGCTTGATATTTTTCTATACCGTTGATTAAAGATTTTTCTGACAACAATTGTATTTGCCGGTTAATGGTAGTGTGAATATCTTGACCGTCAAATTCATTTTTCTTCCAATTTTTACGAGTTAAAAGACTGTTTCCGATTCCGTCAATGACGGAGCGAGAAAAACCTACTTGTCCGGAAATTTGACGACGATAATATTGTTCAAGGTTTCTAATAATGTTGAGGGCTAAACTTTTTTCAGGATAAAGTCTGGCCTGTTTGGGATAAAACTCAAGACCGGATATTATGGCAAGTTGTTGTGATTGTTCACGAGTAAACTTTGTCACAAATTCCATCCATTTTTGAGCGGGATTATTAAATTTTTCTAATAAGACAGCGTTTTGGGTAGCAAATTCTGGTTCGACTTTTTCTATTTCTTGAAGTATCTTTGGAAGCTCATATTTAAAATTTGGTTTATATAGAGAGAGGCTATAGTATGAATAGTCAAGGCTAAGTGGGTAATTATCTGAGCTAAGGACATCTCCTTGAGGGGGGATAATTGTGTTTAATTTGTAAATTTGGGAGATTGCTTTGTCGCGTAGTTCATGGCCTTTTATAATTTGCCAATAAAAGAGACGTCCCAAAACAAGGATAAAACAAAAATATATAGTTAAGAGAATAATTTTTAGACGTTTATTCTCTGTTGATGGCGTATTTTTGGGCATATTCTATTTGTAACTTTTCGTTTTCGAACTTTAATTCAGAATATTTTTTTTCAAGTTGAGAATATTGTTGATTGTAGCTAACAATTTGACTTGAATAGTAAATAGAAAAAGCTATTTGAAAAAAGAGAAGCCCCAGGGCAATAGCAAGAAGAATGCGATTTGTCATAGGCTGTTTTCAAAAACTCTTAAAACGGCTGACCGAGAAGGAGGATTTCTTAGAACTTCTTGGTGGGTTGGAAGAATTTTCCTTGATTTAAGACGGTGTTTTGAGATAAATTGTTTTACAATACGGTCTTCTCCAGAATGAAAAGAAATGATGGCAATATGTCCTGATTTCTTGGTAATTTTTAGAGATGAATCGAGGATTTTCTTTAGATTATCGAATTCATGATTGACGGTAATTCTTAGTGCAAGAAATATTTTTGTAGCGGGATGGTGGCGAAAGGAGTAGTGTTTTTTTTGATAATAGTTTTCGACAATTTGTGATAAATATTGGGCATTTTTGATAGGTTTTTGTTGGCGGGCTTTGATTATTTCAAAAACCAAGGGTTTGGCAAGTTTTTCTTGAGCATATTTTGAAAATATTTCATAAAGCTGGTTTTTGTCCCAAGTATTGATAATTTCTTCGGCAGTAAGGGACTGGGTCTTTGGGTTTAGTCTCATGTCTAGTGAACTATCGTCGCTAAACGAGAATCCCCTACTATCTCCACTTTGCTGGTTGATACTGAGTCCAAGATCAACAAGAAGACCGTCGACGGGTTGGGAGATTTTTTTGTTCCAAATGTCAAATATTCTGGAAAAATTTCCAGTTAAAGGAATAAATTTTTCTTGGAGATTGAGAGAATTTATCCTATCAATTGCAATTTTTTGATTGCTGGGATCGGCATCTAGACCATAGACCGTGCTACCTTTTTTTAAAAATTCAATACTGTGGCCTGCGTGACCAAGAGTGGCGTCGAGAAATACTTGGTTTGGTTTTGGATCAAAAAACTCAAGGACTTCTGACAATAGAACTGGTTGGTGATAGGTCATTGGCTAGATGGGTATTGCCCGTTTAGTGCAGAATTGGTGTTACTGAAGACGGAGTATCCACCTTGGTAGCTTTTGAGGACAATATAGTAGTCAGAACCAGTTAGTTTTGCTTTTGGAGTTAAGGAAAATTCGTCTTGGAGGCTAAGTTTGCCATCCTTTTTGATATCGGCAGTAGTTTTTAGAGCAAATGGAGTTTCGAAAGAGGCAATTTGGTTGCTGTTGGTGGTAAAGGTGACGATTAGGTTACCACCACTTACACCTGAGTCATATTTGTATTTACAGCCATTGGTGCATGATTCAGTTCCAAGCAAGAGTTTTCTGTTGGCAGACGCAGAAACAAAATCTTCCTGATCAATGGTCCCGCTGACACCTTTTTCAATTTCAAGCTCGCCATCAACGGCGAGGTAGGTGAGCTCATATTCTATTTTTTTTATCTCGGATGAGATTGAAGTGAATTTTAGAGTAAGTTCGTGGCCATCAGCCCGAGGAGTTAATGAAATTTCTGGACGCTGGCTGAGTTCAAGCTCAACCAATCTCGGGGTTGGGCTAGGAGAGATTTCCGTATTGGTAGCTTTTTTTCCACAGGAGGAAAGAAATAAGGCAGAGATAGCGATTAGAGCTAAATATTTTTTCATGTGTTTAGTTTAACTGTTTTTGTAGCCAAGAGTCAATTTCATCAATTTTTACTCTGATTTGTGACATTGTGTCTCGATCTCGGACGGAGACGGTGTTGTCTTCTAGGGTTTGGTAATCAACAACAGCACACCAAGGAGTTCCGATTTCATCTTGACGACGATATTTTTTTCCAATATTGCTGCTGTCATCGAAGTCGACAGAATAATTTTTTGAAAGATCGTCAAATAATTTTTGAGCGACAGATACTAGCTCAGGTTTATTGGAAGCAAGCGGAAAAATTGCCAATTTATAGGCAGAAACTTTAGGACTAATTTTTAAATAAGTTCTGATGTCGCCATTGTCTAATTTTTGTTCTTGGTAGGCATCGAGAAGTAAAAAGAAAAAAGATCGATCAACTCCTCCGGAGGCTTCAACAATGTGTGGTAAAAATTTTTCATGAGTTACTGGATCAAGATAGCTTTGATCTTGACCGCTAAATTTTGTATGTTGGGTGAGGTCGTAATCAGCACGCCAATGGATACCTTCCATCTCTGCCCAGCCCCAGGGAGCCTGATATTCAATATCAAAGGCTATCTTGGCATAAAAGGCCAGTTCGTCTTTTTCGTGTTGACGGAATCGAAGTGAATCTTTGTTGTTAAAAAGATTTTGATACCAATCCATCCTTTGCTCTTTCCAATATTGATAATATTTATCCATATCTTCGGGGCGACAAAAATATTGAATGTCCCATTGTTCAAATTCGCGGGTACGATAGAGGAAATTTTTTGGAGTAATTTCGTTTCGAAAAGCCTTTCCGATTTGGGCGATACCAAAGGGGATTTTAACGCGACAGGAATTGATAATATTCTGAAAATCTAAATATATGGTTTGACAAGCTTCACCACGTAAATAGGCGTGGACTTTTTCCCCTTCAATAACACCAATTTCGGTTTCAAATAATATGTTGTATTTACGACCTTTAGTAAATTCTCCACCACATTCGGGACATTTTGTTGCATGATCAATTAGATCTGGGCGAAATCTTTTGTGGCAGGATTTGCATTCTACAAGTTCGTCACTAAAGTTTTTGACGTGACCAGAGGCTTCCCAAACTTTTGGATGGGTAATAATTGAACCGTCTATAAGAACGACATCAGGTCTTTGTTGAACATTATTTTTTATCCAAAGTCCTTTCCAATTGTTTTTCATCAGAGAACCAACTGGGCCATAGTCGTAGAAACCTTGGACACCTCCATAAATTTCAGAATTTTGGAAAATTATTCCTCGACGTTTACAAAGAGAAACTATTTTTGAGACGGTGTCGTTTTGAGCGATTGGCATGTAGGTATTATAAACGTTAATTCTTGGTTTTAGAAATTTTATAAATATACCAATCGGAGTTGTCGATTTTTACAATTTCTTGAGGTGTTAGATTTCTAAAATTATCAAGTTCATAGGCTGGATCTTGGGAAAGTATATTCCAATCACTTTGATAACTAATTACGTAGAGAGAGTTAATTTCTTTATATTCTGTGGGGTTTTCTGGAGAGATATCCTTTAAAGTTAGAAGATCTTTAAACCGGAGGCCTAAGGTATTACCGTCGGGACTTTCTAAAACGATTAGATTGAACAGTTTACTATCCTTTTGGTTTTCGATAATAAAGTTGGTTATTTGTTTTTGAGCTTGGATATTATTGGTTGAATCCGTACTATTTAGTATAGTGCTTATGTTTGTGAGATTGAAAATAAGTAATAAAATAGTTAATAGCTTGGGTAATAAAAATTTTTGATTTTTGTACAACCAAAATAAATAAAAAACTGCTACAGGGAGAATATAATGACCGCTGTACCGACTATGAATTAATGAAAGGCCAACTATTTGAAAAATAAAGGGTAATATCCAAACATTATTTTTGTTTCTATAAATAATAAGGCTGAGTACGGTAAAGATAAGGGTGATGATGCCAAAAGTTACTTGATTTCCGGAAAAATATTTAAAAAGATCAGTGGTAAGTTGCCATAGATTGTTAAAAAACGGAATTGATTGTGAATTGGTGTAAAGTTGGCTAAAGTAAAGCATCCTAGTAATAAATAAACCGGGAGGATGGGTTAAGTCGAATAAGATGAAAGGAGTAATGCTTAAAAACAAACCCAGTGAGTATTGCCAAACTATTTTAAATTTTTTATCAAGAATATATATTATTGGAATGATAGATATTGCTGTAAATACGGCATACCAGTGTAAATGAATAGTTAAACCCATTAGAATGCCGGCGAAGATGTATTTATAAGGTATTTTAGAAAATAGAATTAATAGAAAAAGCGTTTGGCAAAAAGGGATATAGTGAGGGCTCCAGGCCCAACGTGACGATATTAGAAAAGGAGTAAATATAATCGATAAGATAAAAATTGGATAAGACCAGTGTAATTTTTTGAGAATTAAGGTGATAAAGATTAGGGTGAAAATGCCGTAAATAGCAGTGGCATATACGGGAACCATAGGATCAAAACCGAATATGATACAAAAAGGGAGGAGTAAGTAGTAGGGTAAAGAACTAAAAACTTCGACACGGTTCTCGTCCATTGGGCCAATTAGGGTAATTTTTCTATTTTGATAAATATCTTTAATACTGACGAGAGCACTGGATTCATCACGGGTAAACCTAGAGGTATATTGGAGGTTATAAAAGCGGAGAAAGATTGCTGCCGCCATGCCAATAATTATCAGTATTTTTCTCATGAAAAGATTTTACTACTATTTAAAGGTTTTTCGATGATGGATTCGCAATAGTTTTTAATAAAACTTTGAGTTTGTTTGTAATCTTTTTGGTCAAAACTTGTCTTTATTTCTGGGGGGACACCATAACCAAGCTTTTCTAAAAATAGAATTTCGTTTTGGATAAAGGCTGAAAAGTTATTTTGTCTGATTGAAGTAATAATGTTGACAAGGATAGGATAGAGCTCGTCTTGGGGCTGTTGTTGGGGAATAAGTTGATTGAGTATTTCTAAAAAATAAAATAAAAGACCGATTTGATTTAATTTCTGGGAATGTTGAAGAAAGGAAAGCTCGGATTTTGATTCTGAAAGCCAAAGATAATTATTTTTTTGGTAGAGACTGGTTTTGATGATGTTTCCAATTTCGAGATGTCCCAGGCGACGACTTTTTAACGACTGAACTCCTTTGGCTAGGCAAATTATTTTGCCTAATTTAGGGGTATATAAGGTCAGTAATAAATCCCCTTCCCCGCGTTTTTGTTTGTTAATAACAATTGCTTGGGTGGTGGTATAACGATCCATTAAAGGGAGAGTTTTATAGTTTTGTCGGCAACCCAAGAGAAGGTTTCCTGTGTCTGCCCGTTGACGACTATTTCATATTCAACTGCTTTGGTGCCCGGTTGTTTTTGAAGATAGAGAGTGTAGTCTTTGCTGGCTTTTATAGGTGAAATATATTGAATGGTTACCTTGGTGTTTGACATGGCATAAAGGGGATATTTGTTGCCGTAAAAGCCTTCAAAAACCTGTTTACCAAGCTCTTCATATTTTACTGGTTCGACTTCAGAACCAGTCATTTTAATAAGCTGGCTACCTATAGGTAGGTAAAATCTAAACATGTCTCGATAGGTGGGTGCATTTAAACATAAATCACCCTTTTCGAGATTGCAATTCGAGGCTTTTGAGGGGTTGGTGTATGTAACAGAAACCTTATGTTCAACTTCACCATTTTTGGTAGTAATTTCATGTTTAATCTTTTGGGTAATAAAGATATTACTTTTTGCACTGGCAAAGTTGGCATCGTTGAGATGCAAATAGTCTATATTGCTATCTGTTTGGACAATGTGTCCGGAAATATTGGCAGATTCGGCGGCTGTTTGGATCTCTGGATCGGCAAAATAGAAGAGGATATGTTTTTGATAGATATTGGTAAAGAATGCTTGGGCCAAAGGCGCCATTTTGCTTTTTTCAGAACCCATGGCGTTGGTGAGAAGGGCGTGCATTAAGGGCCCTAAAAAGCCTTTTCTGTCCTTTTCGATGTAGTCTCGGGGTCTTCCGGCAATCCACTCAAGATCGTAAATAATTTTGGGACAACCATCACAGCGAGGATCGGGGTCGACAGTAAAGGTGCCGACAGTAGTGTCAAGCTTGCCTAAAACTCGGACAAGGTCAACCAAAACGTTGGTGTCTAGGGCAATAACGGCATCAAATTTGGTCTTTGTCCCCATGGCTTTATAGTAGCCGTCCAAGAAAATTTGAGCGTCTACGGGAAAGTCGGGTGAAAGGTTGCTGTCTCGTAGATTTAGATAAGGAACGTTGATGTGGTAGGACTTGATAATTCTGGGGGCGATGGTGGTACTTGATAGTTTGTCATCAAGATCATAGATATTGCTAGAAGTGCCTGGAGTAATTTTTCCATTACTAACTTTAATGGAAGAATAGGCGGTCCAAAAACCACCGCTTGGTCTAAGTTCACCATCATTTTGGAAGATGATGAGATAGTTTCGGGGCTCATCTTTGCCTAGTAGCCATGATGTTTTGGTTAAGATCGGTTTTCCTTCACTGACAATATTTTTTGCCTGACTAATTATCTCTTTGGCTTGGTTGAAATCTTGGTGAATGGCAATATTTTTGTAGTTTGCAGGATAGCGAGTGATATCGATTTGATTGATCAAAGTATCGATGTCGCTAACTTTTTTGTCGATTGAATCTAGGTGCGGTAAGAGGCTTTCGACTGATTCGGTGAGGAAGGTAATTCTGTCTTCAGTGGTTTTGGCACTACTGGTGGCGGCGCCCTTTAAGCCGAGAAAATCTTGATAAGGCTCAACTGCTTGAATGACGATATTGCCTGTTTCTAGGGCGTCGTGTCCTATCTGGAGAAGATTTTGACCGTCGTGGTAATAATTTTTTGCCTTGGGGATGTATTTTAAAAATGAAAGTTTTTGAAATTTATTGTCAATAAGTGAAACTTGTTGATTTAGTTCTTCAAGGACAATCTTGCTTTGGGCAAGATCTTTGTCCGAAATTGATTGTTGAAGTTTTTGGGCAACAGTTTTAGTGGCGTTAACTTGATTTAAAAGGTCTTTGCCGGGTAGGTAGAGAAATAAAAATAAAAAAATTCCGATTAGCAGAAAAAATCCGAAAATAATGGCTAAAACTTTTAACAATTTCTTGTTAACTTTTTTTAGTTTTGGTTTTTTTGCCAAAACTGGTGTGCTTTGGTTAAGTGTGACAGGGACTTCCATAAATAAAGTTTAGCATGTTTTACCAGCGAGAAATCATAGAGGATGGTGTCTTGAAGATGATGGCGATCTCTTGGGCTAAGGATCTGTTCTTTATGTAGTCCGAATCCATTCTGGCACGTTTCTCAAAAGAAAGATCGTTTCGACCTGAAACTTGCCAAAGACCAGTGATTCCTGGTTTGGCGGAACGAATAATGGCAATGTATTTTTTGGTTTGAGGATATTTTTGAGCGTATTCATTTAGTTCTGCGTCTCGATAGGCTCGAGGGCCAACTAAACTCATTTCCCCCCTAAGGACATTGAAAAATTGAGGCATTTCATCGATAGAGGTGGCCCGAATGAATTTACCAATAGGAGTAATTCTGGGATCTTCTTTGGCAGAAAGTTTCCAGTCATTGGCTTTATATTTTTTCCAAAGTTCGGGATAATTTTCCCTTAGAAAGATATCGTTGTTACCAACTCTCATAGAACGAAACTTGTACATATCAAATTCTTTGTTTTTTCCAACTCTCTTTTGTTTAAAAATTATTGGTCCCGGGGAGGTGGCTCTAATTAAGATGGAGGTGATTATCATAACAGGAGAAAAAATTATCAAGAGAATCAGCGAGGAAAAAATGTCTATAAGTCTTTTAATAGGGCTAAATAACATGACACGAAGCGAGTAAAAGGGAAGATTTTTTCTAGTCATTTTTGCCAGTGAAAAAATGTTTAATCTTTGGATTTTGAACGATTTTTGTGATTAGGTCGCGAACCCGAAAAGAGCCATCTTTGGCGATGTTGCAAATTAAAAGGGCATCGGGAGAATCGATGATGGCCAGGTTGTTGACGTCAATAAGACCAACAAGTTTCTTGGAATTGGCGGAGACTAAACAGTTCTTTGAGCCGATCTCAACGTATTGAACGTCTTTTGAAAGGGGGGCAATTTGGTTTTCTTTTTTCGGAAGTTCCTGGTAAATAGACTTCCATTCACCGATGTCGTTCCAATAGAAGGTGGCAGGAATTAGAACAAAATTTTTGGATTTTTCGGAAATAGCAACATCGATGGGGAGGGTTGGGGAAAGAGAATAAATTTTATCGATAACTCTTTGATGATTTAGGTTTTCTTGGAGCTGAGTATAAAGTGGAAGATATTCTTTGGCGTAAAGATGAAATTCGTTGATAAGGTTTTTGATACTAAAGGTGTAGATGCCACTATTCCAGTAACAATTTTTTTTGGTGATTAACTTTTGGGCCTCGTTGACAGTTGGTTTTTCGGTAAACTTGCTTACCTTGTTTTTTGAATCAACAGTGATATAACCAAATGATGGAGAAGGAGATGTGGGTTTTATACCTATGGTTACGATAGAATTACTTGATGCGATTGATGCGGCCCTTTTAATATCTTTGGTGAAGTTGGTGTTTGAGCCAATGAAATGATCTGCTGGAAAGGTGGAAATGACAGCTTCTGGATTAAGATTACTGATAATGGCCGTGGCATACAAAATGGCCATGGCAGTATTTTTCTTTTGGGGTTCGCCAATAATGTTCCGGCTTTTTACCAAAGTTTTGAGATCTTTTTGAATTAAATTCTGATACTTTTTGTTGGTGATAATATAAATATTTTCTGGGGGGACAATTTTTTGGGCGCGGAGGACGGTTTCTTTTAGAAGTGAATTATCGGTAAATATTTTTAAAAATTGTTTGGGATGGTCAACTCTAGATAGTGGCCAAAGTCTGGGTCCGGTGCCACCGCATAAAATTACGATGTAATGTGTTGTTTTGTTGACCATAAAGAGTCGATTTGTTTTTTAAATTTTAACATAAAGGAGTTGTGATCAAATTTTGAGGCTTGGGTGCGGCAGTTTTGAGTTGAGGGTGGATTATTCAGATATTTTTCAATGGCTTGCAGAAGCGAGTCTTGATTTTGATGATTAAAAAATATCCCGGTTTTTTGGTCAATAACAGTTTCTTTGGCTCCGCCTTGATTATAGGCGATGACTCCCCTACCGCAGGCCTGGGCTTCTAGGGCGCTGAGTCCAAAATCTTCTTCTTGAGGATAAATCAGAGCAGTACAGTTTTGATATAGACCTAATAATTCTTGGTCACTGACTTGATTGATGAAGGTAATATTTTTGTTATCAGAAGCTAAACATTTTAAATAGCCTTCTTCGCGGCCTTGGCCAACAATTTTTAGCTGGTAGTCAGTGTGGTTGAAGGCCTTTATGGCTAGGTCAATTTTCTTGTGGGAGACAAGTCGAGAAACAATTAAAAAATAATTTTTGGAAACTTCATTGCTGGGAACAAATTTATCAATATCGATGCCAGGATGGATTATGCTGGCTTGTCGCTTGTAGTTTGTTTCTATTCGGCGCTGGACATTTTTTGAATTACAGATCAAAGAATCTGGGCGATTGGCAAGTATCTTGTCTACTTGTTGGTATATTTTCAAAATTGGTTTAAGTAATTTTGGAGGGTTTTGGTAAAGATAACGATTGACGTTGTGAAAATAACAAACATATAAAGTTTGCGGTTGGGTCAAAAAACAGTGGCCAATGTTTGAGGTGGTGGAGATGAGGATGTCATATTGAGAAAAATCGATTTGTTCCATTTTTGGGGCATAAAATGGGGTATAGATAAGTTTGTTTTTTAGGTTTAGGGAGAATATCTTATGGCCTTTTGGTAGCCAGTTACATTTTTGAGGATCGTAGAATAAGGTGTAGATATCTGCTTTTGGGTAAAGGGTTAAAATGTCGAGTAAAACACGTTCAGCACCACCCCACTGATTTAGCCAGTCGTAATAAACAGCAACTCTTAGATCACTTGTATTCAAAATCTGATTTTTAATTGATAACTTTTTGATAGAAAAGGATGGTTTCTTGGGCACATTTATTCCAAGAATATTTAAGAACTTGTTTGTGGCCGTGTTTAATCAGCCTTTGTCTTAGGATTGGTGTTTTTTTAAGATTTGTAATTTGTTTAATCAAAGTGTTTGCCCGATATGGATCAAAATATAAAACAGAGTTTTGGTAAATTTCAGGGAGACAGCTTGAGTTAGCGGCAATAACGGGACAATTTAGGGACATGGCTTCGAGTCCAGTAAGGCTAAAGCCTTCTAGAAATGATGGGTGAACTAGGGCGAGAGCTTGAGAGTAAATTTTTGAAAACTCATTGTCGGGAACGTAGCCGAGAAACTCAACTTGCTTTTGAAGTTTTGAGGAAGAAATCTGTTTAGTAATTTTTTGAGTAAAGGCCGATCTAGCACAGATGATTTTTAGCTTCATGTCAGGAAGCTTTTTTAGGGCATTAAAAATTATTTTGATATTTTTGTGAGGATATAAATTGCCAGTATAGAGAAGATAGTTTTTTGGTGCTTTTTCTATTTTGGTTTTTGAGCTGAGAAATTTGGGGTCAACAGCTTCGTAGGTAGTAATAATTTTTGATGAGGGAAAATTGTATTTTTTAATAATATAGTCGCGCCAAAAATTGCTTGGAACTATAATGTTGCTTGTAAGAAGAATAAGGCGAGTCATAATCAGGTAACCAATATATTTTGGCCAATATAATAGAGGGTTTTTGGTTGAAGTGTCGCTACCGTGGGAGAAATGTCGAATAAGGTCGTGAACGGTAACAACAGAAGCGCCAAAATACAAAATTGGTTTATCAAGATGAGTGAAGTGGACTAGATCAGGTTTTAACTTTTTTAAAAGTATGGGTAAAAAAAGTTGTTCTTTAAGGCTATAGTGTTTTAAATTTGTGCAAAGATAGGTAAAATTATTTCCAAGGTCGTTTTTTATTTCCTGCTCAAGTTCGGGATAGATTAGTAAGGTAAATTTATATTTTTTAAAGTTGGGGAGATCTTTAAGAGAAAATAAAAGGTTTTTTGTGTAACGACCAAGGCCAGTATGCTTTGGTCCGTATAGTCGAGCGTCAATAACAATGTGTTTTGTTTTCATAGATTTTTCGCTTTGAA
>Ga0100403_1001322_pt1 | contig 22542 bp, 40 predicted proteins | sample CryGeymet201501t_FD_83663 | JGI IMG/M metagenome (GOLD analysis project Ga0100403, IMG submission 83663) | Groundwater microbial communities from Crystal Geyser aquifers in Utah, USA - Crystal Geyser metaG 2015-01t | ecosystem: Environmental > Aquatic > Deep subsurface > Groundwater | place... | reverse complement strand
TATTTGATTAACCATTTGATAGACTGGTATGTTTCGCTTGGATGCCATGTATCTGATAAAGTCTGCGTCTTCTCTTAAGAGCGTCATGCAAGAGAACTTTTTACTCTTATATTTGTACCTTTTCATAAAAAAATCCCCTGTTTATTCTCGTGCTCATTTATGGGTAATTGCTTTTCAATTACTCTCCCCCCGAAGACCTATTCCCCCACTTTCTCTGCTCGCCCCTGCCCCTAAGCAATTCCTTCTTCGGGATCCCCGTAAAAAGAAACGGTAAAGAAAAAATTAAACTTGCTTTGGGTATAGGTATTCGCATCGGATATGTGGAGACTACACACTGTCGTAGCCCAGCCATATCACCTGTGGTACTGACTAGTATAGCACACTTTTAAACAAAATGCAATAGTTTTATTTATGAGTTGTCCACAGGTGGGTAGTAATAACCCTCTACTCTCCATCCATTTTTTAGATTATTATCGAGAAATTCCTGTACTTGACTAGCGTGATAATCCGATCTAACCTCTATCTCTAATCCATTAAAGTCATTAAATCTTTCAAAACTAAAATAAAGTTTATTAGTTTTTGAATTTTTGTATAGATACGGGATTACGCTTCTCTTCCACTGAATCAAATCAAATCTTGCTACCATCCGATCCTCCTTTTATTAATTTTTTGGTCAAAGAACCCAATTATAAATATTAGTACTGTAATAATGAACAACGTCGGCCATAGTATGCCGATTGCAAAGAATATTGCCGTCGGTATAACATATTTCATTAGAACGGGATATCCGAAGTCTTTACACCGTCCACTCCAGGGGTCTCGGCTTCTTCAGCGGCCTTTTTAACGTCATACTCACTAATCAGACCCATTTTCTCGGCAGTTTCCCAATCCATAATGAAATTATAGTCTGGCTGTTTATCTGTTTTCTTTGATGTGTTCTGGAATATAGCGAAATGACTATCGTTATTTAGTTTAGCAGAGATAAAATTTACTCCACTTTCGGTTTCTTTTCTCCACCCAGCACCAATGTTTACGTTTTTCATACGTTCTCCTTATCGTTTAACCATTCATACAGTCTTTCGATACGGGTTTTAGCCCACTCTAAGACTTTTTCTACGTCTTTTTCGTCTACATTCTTCTCTAATACCTCGTAACCTAGCAGTTCCGTCCGTTCTTTATCCCACAATTCAATGAGATAATAGATCTTCTCGATCTTGTAGCCTAATTTATTTAGCATTTTGGCATAAAACACCAACTGTTTGTCGTTCTTATACCCTGCTATACCACGTGAGGTGGTTTTTAGGTCAGCAATCCACGTTTTACCGTGAACATCTGGCGTAAAATGAACCACTACATTGTCGAAAAGTTCAAATTCATACGAATGCTCTACCATTTCGGGATCTACGTCGTGGTCTAGGCCAAATACCTTAGGTAGTTTCTTCTTCTCTACTAGGTATTCTTTCATTTTCTCGTGTCTTTTTATCCCAAATTCCATAAACTCATTCTTAGGATAGCCATCAACCCTGGCTTTTAACACGTCAACCATTTTACTAGGGATGCAATTAACTAATTCTGAGTATCTTGTGTGTAGTTTGTGGTCTTTTGGATAGTTGTAAAAATCAGGCACTAAATACCTCCTTGACATGATCCCTGTCTTTAGATAACTGGTTTGCTTCGGCTTTCAAGACAATAACCCTTAATAAACTTGTAGCAAGGTCACGGTCGATGTCTTTGATTAGTGCCAAAAGCTGCGTTATTTCTTCGCTATTATCGTATTTCATAGTGCGAATGCGTCCTTTTCAGCGCTGGTATCTATACCGTTAAGTTTCTCCTTTGGTGGCATAGTGGCTTTATTAGCATCGTCGTCCACATCTCCAACTAGTCCTAGTAGCGCCATAATTGCATAGCGCCTATTGTAGGTGATCGCAGAGCCTTGGGCTTGTGGATCTTCCATTTTCATAACTACTACACCAGTTTCGTCCAGTTCTTCGCCAGTAACATGGATCAACCGAGTTCTGAGGGCTGGTTTTCCGTCTACGCTAGATAGTTGCTGTACAATAGCAAAGCCGTGTTTATTTAGAATTGGTACTATCTTGGTAATAACCTCTTCTAAGGGCACATACTTACTCTTAAAGAATGGATTGTCGGCATTCTTCTCTAGTTTTGGTAGTTCTTCTTGCACCTTTATTAGTGCAGTTACAAATTCGGTACTCATTTACACCTCCTCGGCAGGTACAATTCTGTTGTGATCTATGTACTCTTGCCATAAAATCTTAGTTACTTTCGTCGCATCACTTCTTTTACCGATAGCTTCTTTAAAGCCCACCCAAAGTTTTTGTTCTTCCAGGTCATTTAGCTTGATAAAAGCAACCTTCGGTAGTTCGTCATTTAATTGTGTCATAACTTAATCCTTTCATATAACATTGTATCACATATCCATGATAATTGCAATAGTTTTGTTACAATAATCGGCCATCGTCTTTTAGTTTATATGTTGTCCATTTGGTCTTAACCTTTTCAATTACTCCGTCCTCTGCTAACTTACGACAAGCCCTAGAGATCGTATCGGGATTGGCTTCAAATTGGAATTTTAACATCAATTCTCGTTTAGACGTTGCGCCATTTCTTGCTAGGTAGTTCTTAATCTTTTCTGCATTAGTCATTTTACCTCCTTCATAACCTTGGCTACTTTATTAAGTGATGTGCAGAGCATTGCTGATAATTCAAGGCCAACTAGTTCTTCGTTCTTTATCCTGTCTTTACAAGCGATCAAAAACTGGTAGGCGTAAACGTCTGCATCGTCCAACTTTCCTTCAACTAGCATATTCGCAATCATATCTGCTGTTATTTTGCCCTTCATAGATATCCGTTCTCCATTATTAGTTTATTTCTATCCTCTTCATATTCACGATCTAAAATTTTATTTTCAATGGCCTTAATCTTTTCACTCCAGCGTTTCATAATCTCGGTTTCTCTTATTGGTGTCATAGCCCCATCTCCGTTTCCATTTCGCTTTCAATTCTAAGTTCGGCCTGTTCTATCTGTTCGGACATCCACTCGTCAAAGTCAAGTTCTCCACCGTTGCACTTGTAGTCCTCAAAGTCTTCATTCGCTCGTTCTACATCAAAGTCCTCGCCCGTATCAATCCCCATTAGAACATTTGTAACATCTGTATCTAAGCTCATTCTAGTTCCTTTCTTTTAATATGTTCCTATATTTTCTATTTCTTCAATCGCTCGTTCTATTTTCTTTTGGTCTTTCTCGCTAGAAATCTCGATCATATGGTCTAGTGCGTCCGTAATTACAATATACGCTTCCGTTGATAGCTTCATTTCTACCTCCCTAGTAGCTTTCTAACGGCTACCAATTTCTCCCAATTTTCTTGGGCTTTATTATTATCACTGTTTTTGTAGTATACCCACCTTTCAATATCACAGACTAAACCTAGCTCAATCCTTTCTAGACTTTCTCTATTTAGCAAATCCCAAACACTTGGCTTTGGTTCGTCTAGCAGTCTCTCCAGTCTTTCTCCTGCTTCCTTGAAGAATTGTGGCATACCTAGCTTTGCTCTCTCAATAACTCTTACCTTAATTTCCATTTTACTCACTTCCTTTCTTTTGATAGTTCGTACAGCTCCCATAGTGCGTTGTAGATGCTTTCTACCATCTCAAAATATCTCCCCTGCTCTTTGGCATATCTTTTCTCTGGTAAATCGGCCATTGGCTCGTCTACTAACTCCAGTGCTACATCATAGAAGCCACCTGCGTTTTTCTCGTCATTGTCTCGGCTCAATTCTCCCTGCTCTATTCTCTCTAAAATCTCTTTCATATAACCCTTTCTTTTAATATAGTCATTATATCACGTCTATATTAGATGTCAATCTATCCTCCCATAACCATTAACAATACTGCTATGCCCCAAAATATCACTATTCCCCACCCAGCGTCATTTATACGCTTCTGCTCTTGTTCTCGTCTGATTCTTACTGATATTGCCATTGCTCTTACTCCTTAATTAAAATTGATGTTATGGTCTTTGTATTCTTTTAACTCTTCAATGTCTCCCATGCAACCACTAGCGCAAAAATAGTCTAGTCGGTGCGTCTCGCCCTGAAAACAGTCTATTTCCCCATCTTCAAAGGTTACTCCGTAGGCAATAGTCTCTTCAATCGCCACAATCTCCGCATTACATTTAGGACAATATAACTTGCTCATGTTTAGCCCTTCAATAGGTCGTTTAGTTTATATTTTGGCAACCATAACTGACGGCCACCCTTTACGCTCCCAAACTGTGTTAGCAGTTCATATAGTATCCCATCAATCTCTGCTATACCAATTTCATATGCCCAATTCCATGAAGGAGCAGAATAATATGCTACGCGCTCAATGCGTGGCTGTATCATTTCCCTTGATATGAGTCTAGATATAACCTCGTCGTCTTTACCCCAATCAATCAATCTTTTAACATCTTCCCTTTTTGCTTGATACATTTCAACTTCCTTCCTTAATTATTTCGCTCCGATCACTTCGTGCTGTCGCTCAATAGGTCTGACAAGGTGTAGGCTGTAACGCAAGGCGTAGTTTATCGCGCTTGGTGGTGCTTTCTTACCTTGTCAATGTTCCCCTATCTACGTACCAGTATAGCAAACATAATATACATTGTCAAGTGTTTTGTTGGCCTATAATCCCGATTATTCCCGTCAATCTTTGTAACATCTAACAAAGGCCTATTATCATAACAGGCAATAACTATGCCATATATTCACAATGTGTAAAGGTCATATGTTGCCGACTAAAGGGCTAACATTAACACCAATACAAAGAACATAGACATTCATAAAGGTTTATTAACGTGGTATATTGTAGGACTGCCAAGCATGAAAGGTAGCATTCTCTCACGCACTCACCTTCCTTCATTACTAGCATACACACCATACATATAGGACAGGTCATACACATAGCGTATGCGTAGTTTACAGCCAGACAATAGGATAAATGAGGGGGGGGGGATTGAGCGTAACCACCGCCAGGGAAGATGGAGTCCTCATAAAAGTAAGGGTAAAAGTAGTGTCTCTCACATTCCCCTTGACAACAAAAAGAAAGTATGCTAGTATGTATATATAGATATATGTACATATGTACAGAAAGGATCACATGCCTTATAGAAACCTGTACCTCTCTCAGTCGGAGGAGGATTGGGTAAAAGAAAAAGCCGAGGGGTATATTAGAACTTTAATAATAAAAGATATGGATGGGACCCATAAGGGGACCCAAGTCAAAAAAATTTCTGGGGAAAATTTTCCCAAAAGGGTTAATCCAGCCAGAGATGCTTTGCTTAACAATCTCCCCGATGGAGTCAGTGTCGGGTTGAAGCCTAAGTCGATGCCGAAGGAACCAGGTTGGTGCGTTAACGGTCATTATGCAGGGGTCGGAATGAAGACATGTAAAATGTGTGGAGGAAAAGTAAGATGATGCTAGATACAGAAGTTAAATATGCGTTCAAGACGTTGTTTAAATACCCTTATCAAAGGGTTCGATATGGGTATGACGAACGAATTAAGTGGGGCTTCTCCTCATACTTTGAGAATATGCTCAAGCCACTAGAGGAGCTCTGTCGAGACGAGCTTAAAGACACCGAGCACATGGACTTAAACCCAGACAGGAAGAAGATATACACAGAAACACTCCGTCTGATTAAGAGGGCCGAAGCCGAAGAATGGAAACAATACACCAAACTTAAGAATGGATACTCTATGGATTGGAAGGGTGAGGCTAGGGCCAAGGAGAAACGGAATATTTATATCGCTAAACATATCGAATATTATTGGGACTAAGGAGGCCAAATGACATATATTGTAAAGACAACTTGCTTCTTGTTTTACTTTGTACTGGTCTTATTGTGTGGGTTTGTTATTGGATACTCATATAAGTTCAATAACTCGCAGGCCATCTATGACCGTGGGGTCAAGGATGGTAAGAAGTTCCAGCTCCAGCAGGACGAATACTTGTATAAAAAGATAAGAGAGAAGTACAACCTGGGGATAGAATTATGAACCCAAGATCCAAGCGTCGGCTAAGAGAGTTTCTGGAGGTTGTCGGGCTAATAGTTGGTCTGATTTTAGGGGCGATAATCTACTCTCTATAAAGTTCTTGACAAATAGATAGATATGTTATATACTGTCTCTATGAAATATAAGACCATGAAACCAATGACGGCTGAGGACCTCCGTGCTCAATTAGATAAGGGCGGAAAGCCTTATACCTGCCCGTGGATTCGTGAAGATATAGACAAAGCAAAGGTTGATAGTGATAATGGTTAACACGTCAGTCTCCAAAACCGAAGTTCTGGGTTCGAATCCTAGTCATCCTGCCAATGGAAGGTCAATCCGATAGACGGCGACGGAACCGCATTTGAAACGCGACGAGCTTAACGGCCTTAGTGGTTCGACCCCACTACCTTCCGCCAATATGGAAGATTAACTAGCGAGGAGCTAGGCGCACCTGCTAAGTGCAGCGATCTTAACGGATTATGTTTCGAGTACATAGTCTTCCGCCATGCCCTTGAAGTACAATGGAAGTACAGGTGTGTTCTAAGCACTTAGTTGAGGGTTCGAATCCCTCCGAGGGTTCCATGCATGTATCGTATAGCGGCAATTACATCTGGCTGTAAACCAGACGCTTCGGCTACGGTGGTTCGAGTCCATCTACATGCACCATGCAAGAATAGCTCCAATGGTAGAGCGGTGGTTTGAAGAACCACGCGTTACAGGTTCAAGTCCTGTTTCTTGCACCATCGAGGCGGTCATTCAACAGTAGGATTCTGGACTGTGATCCCAGCCATATGGGTGCGACTCCCATCCCCTCGACCACGCCTCAGTAGCTCAATGGCTAGAGCAGCTGTTTTGTAAACAGCAGGTTGTCGGTTCGAGTCCGACCTTTGGCTCCATGCAAGTGTAGTATAATGGCATATTACTACTGGCTTCCAACCAGTTGATAAGGGTTCGATTCCCTTTACTTGCTCCATCTAGAATTAGCGTAGAGGCCAACGCGCTCGGTTTGGGTCCGAGAAGTCACAGGTTCGAATCCTGTATTCTAGACCATACTAGAGTATCCCAACGGAAGAGGAAGTCGGCTTAAACCCGATACAGTATGGGTTCAAATCCCATCTCTAGTACCAGTCCTCTTAGTTCAATGGACAGAATGTCGGCCTTCGAAGCCGCTGATGTAGGTTCGAATCCTACAGAGGATACCATAGTGATGTAACTCAGTGGTAGAGTAGTCGCCTGATACGCGATTAGTCGTAAGTTCGAACCTTACCATCACTACCATCATCTGGTGGCAGAATGGCTTATGCAACGGTTTGCAGAATCGTTCATGCTGGTTCGATTCCAGTCCAGATGTCCAAACCCAAGTAGCCCAATCGGAAGAGGCGACTGTTTCAAAAGCAGTCTAGTACGAGTTCGAACCTCGTCTTGGGAACCATAGTAGATTAGCTCAATGGTAGAGCAACTCTTTTACACGGAGAAGGTTACGGGTTCGAGTCCCCTATCTACTACCAAGCTCAAGTAGCCCAACGGAAGAGGCGATAGTCTTAGGAACTATTCAGTGTGAGTTCGAATCTCACCTTGAGTACCATAGCGGAGTGGTGTAATGGTAACACGCGAGTCTCATACGCTCATGTAGGCAGTTCAAATCTGCTCTCCGCCACCAATTCCAGATCGTATAAAGGCATTACGGCTGGCTGTTAACCAGCTTATACAGGTTCGACCCCTGTTCTGGGAGCCATGGGGATATCGTATAATGGCACATTACGTCTCGCTTGCACCGAGGGAATTAGAGTTCGATTCTCTATATCTCCACCATACGCGGTATTAGCCAACAGGAAAGGCCCCAGAATTTCAATCTGGAGACTACGAGTTCGAATCTCGTATACCGTACCATGACTTCTTCGTATATCGGCTATTATCTCTGCCTGTCCAGCAGATGAGGGGGGTTCGATTCCCCCAGAAGTCGCCAGTTTCAGGTCGTCTAATGGCAGGACGGTAGCCTTTGAAGCTTCAAATGATGGTTCGAGCCCATCCCTGAGAGCCAATAAAAAATCTACTTGACAAACACCAAAAAGTATGCTATACTGTCCTTAGTATATAGTATACAAAATACGTATACAGGTGCGTTCTCTTAAGGGGAATGGGAAAAACCAGTTCGGGCTAAATGCTAGGGTTTTTGGGGGTTTTTATCGAACTAAATAAGGGGGACTATGAAAACGATCAAAACAACTTCGCAGGGGGTTTCAGATGAAGAGTTGGAAGACCGTTTGATTAGCTTAGTAAATGGAGGTGAGGATGCAACTAGAGTGCGAAGTACATCAGGTAATAGCAAAACAGGACGTGGACGGAAATCCATACGTACAGATAAGCCTAAAGACGAATAACCCATTAGCACTCACTATAGGCGCATATAAATTCAAGGGGAAGACCATAAAACTCAAGGTCTTAAATCCATTACAATGAAAAGAAAAAAAGGAATACTAACAGAGAAAGAGAAGATATTTCTTGGAGCTCTAAGGGAAAATAAAGGCAATGCTGGGCTTGCCGCGAAAATTGCATATGATTGCAAAAACGATGCCTCAGCCAGATCTCTAGGTCACGCTAAAAAAGAGCGACTAAAAGAGAAACTTGGCGAGGATTTTTTTGACTCTATGGGTCTGACGCGAGAGCTTATTGTTGGTGCGCTCGTTGCTGATATCAAGTCTAACAGAGGCAAGCGAGTACCAGAACTTACGCTCGGTGCTAAACTCAGGGGTGATCTAGTAGAGAAGAAGGAAGAAAAGGTGGTTCACTCATTCGAGTCTTACATGGATTATCTAGAGGAGGAAGATGAACAACCAAGAGCTAGCGAGGAAACTTCGGAATAATCCTATATTTTATATAGAAAAGAATCTATATATCAGGACAAAAGAAGGTAAGCTACAGAAACTTAAGATAAATTACGTTCAAACCGAACTAATTAACTATGTTATAGAATGCCTAGATAAGGGCGTACCGATTAGGGTTATCATCCTAAAAGCCAGACAAGAAGGTATGTCTACGATCATTGAGGCAATTATATTCTGGTATACCGCAACTCACAAAAACAGGTCTGGTAGAATCGTGGCCCATGATGGTGATTCTTCAAACAACCTATTCAATATGTCGAAGCTCTACTATGAGCGACTGCATGAGTTTGTAAGGCCGATGATTCGGTACTCAAACAGAAAAGAATTGGTATTCGAGAATCCCGATGATGAGAAACGATCCGACAATCCAGGGCTAGGTTCAAAGATGATGGTGTCCACTGCTGGTAACTTACAGGCTGGACGTTCAGAAACGAACCAGTTAATCCACGCTTCAGAGGTTGCTTTCTGGGATCACCCAGAAGAACTTATGGCTGGACTTATGCAGACCGTACCATACAGTCCCAATACGATGATTTTCCTAGAGTCTACCGCTAATGGTGTTGGGGGCTATTTTTATAACGAATACCAACGTGCTAAACGGGGTAAATCGGTTTTTAAGTGCTTTTTCTTCCCATGGTTTGTCCATGAAGAATACCACCTAAAGCCACCAATAGGTTTTAAACCCAACAGAACAGAACAGAAACTGAAGACAAAGTACGGACTTACGAACGCTCAACTCTACTGGAGAAGGGTTAAGAAGTCGGAACTTGAGTCCACTGGTGGAAAATTTGAACAGGAATACCCATCAGACGACTACGAAGCGTTTATTGCGTCTGGTAGACCACGATTCGATGTTGATCAATTAATGAAATATCGACTTGAGACGAAGAAACCAGTACGGGGATACTTAAAAGAAGGCAAGTTCACAGAATCAGATAGTGGGAGCTTCCGAGTATGGAAATTACCATTCTGGAGTTCTGCATACGCCATCGGCGTAGACGTTGCCGAAGGATTAGAGATTGGGGATAACTCCGTAGTTCAAGTCCTAGACAAGTTTACGGGCGAGCAGGTAGCTGAATGGGCTGGTAAGTGCGATCCAGACGAACTCGGATACATCGCCGTCGAGATAGCGAAGTTTTATAACTTTGGGCTTCTCGGCATTGAAGCGAATAACCACGGGCTTACTACACTAACGATAGCTAAACAAGAAAATTATCCAAATATATATTACAGGAGAGTTCTCGACGACAGGACTCACAAAAAGACCAACAAATTTGGTTGGCACACTAACGTAAAAACAAAACCACTCGCTATTGACGAAATGGCCGTGTGGATAAGAGAAAGACAACTGATTATTAACTCTCAAGAGTTAGTAGAAGAGTGTCTTACGTACGTGATAGATGAAAATGGTAGAACAAATGCCCAAGAGGGCGCTCTGGACGATAGGGTTATGTCGATGGCTATAGCAATTCAAATGCTAAAACACGTCACTCGATACGAAGAAAAAGACCCCATTATCCGATTTAGAAAGGGATGAAATGGCTAAACTAAAAGATACAGTTACAAAAGAGACCGCAGAGATCGTTGCAGAAACCCTTCAAGACCCTCAAGCAGAGATAGTTGAGAAGATTACTTCGCGTATTAACCAATACAACGGCTATATTGGCAGTAAAAAAGAGTCGATGAAGAAATGGTGGAGACTATACCGTGCTCAACTAGACGAGCCAGACTATGACTACCTAACCAACCGAGCCGTACCATACACCACAGCCGCCATCGAAACTATCGTACCTAGACTTGTAGAGACTGATACTGGATTCGTCTTTGAAGGCGAAACAGAAGAAGACGATATAAACTCTAAGTACGTTACTGAACTAGTAAACGATCAGATGCGCAAGGACAAACTAGAGCTTACCAAGATTGACTTATATAAAGAGGCAATGGTTCTAGGAACTGCCTTTGGTAAGGTTACTTGGAAAACTCGAAAGCGAACCGTAAAGAGACGAAAGCCGATTATTAAGATTGGTGGAATCAAAATCGGGGAGATCGAGAAGACCGTAGAAAAATTAGATATTGACCGAGCATCTATTGAACATATTCCTTTTGATAAAATTGCCTTCGATCCTTACGGGATTGACATAAATGGCGAAAACGGTTGTGATTGGATTGCTCACATCAAATTTGTTTCTAAAGATAAGCTCAGACTAAACCCAAACTACGATCAAGCTAAAGTTGCCCAAGTTGGCACTAACGCTACAGGCGATTCTACACTAGACCCAGTTACCGAGATGACTAAACCAGCTGACGAAACTCGTGAGCTAGTAGAAATTATCGAATATTGGGAAGATGACCGAGTTGTGGTTGTCGCTAACAGAGAAACTGTTCTAAGAGACGAACCAAACCCATACGATGACAAGAAAAAACCTTTCGTACGATTCGTAGACCGACCAATCCCAGGCCAATTACTTGGAATGGGTGAAGTAGAATTCCTATACGGAATGCAAACACTCCTAAACGAGCTAGTAAACCAAGCGTTTGCCGTTCAAAAGGTAGCCCTAAATAAGCTAATCTTCCTAGAAAAGGGTTCTGGAGTAGATAAAGATAGACTAGTATCACAGCCTTTCGGCGTACATACAATTGACGACCTTACAAAACTAAAGGTAGTAGATATCCCAGGTGTAGATCCAATGACAGTTGAGCTTATTATGATGCTTAAAACTTTCATGGAGCACGTATCTGGCATCTCCGACTACTCTAAGGGTACTGGTTCTGCCGACCTAAATGATACGGCTACTGGTATTAAGCTCATTCAAGAAGCCGCTAACTACGTATTCAGGGTAAAGATCAAACTCGCCGCTAAGATGTTCTTAACGGAACTAGGCGATATGCTCGTATCAAGAAACCAGCAGTTCCTTAACCGAACTTACACAGTAAAGATCAAGGCTGCTGATGGATCTGAAAAGTGGGAAGAAATCACAAATGAAAATATTCAAGGTAACTTTGAGACTAAGGTAAATGAGAAACCACCAGCGTCTGAAACTACCAAGAGACAAGAAGCTCTAATGTTAAGACGTGAATTCCTAGATGACCCAGACGTAGACCAAATCGAGCTTAAAAAGAATGTATTTGAAGCATTCGACAAAGATACTTCTAAGATGCTACGACTACCTACAGCGGTTGATCTAGAGACGGAAGCTGAAATGACCGAAGCGGAACAAAGTGCCGAAGCTGAAGACCAAATAATGTTCGAAGGCAAGCACGTAACAGTATCAGAACAAGACGACCACGAAATACACATAATTGTTCACGAACAAGCACTGTCTCAGGCTGATGACGAAATACACCCAATGATGTACGACCACATCGAGGAACACAAGGCGTTTATGAGTCCAAGAATTAGAGAGATAATGTTAAACCAAAAAATGGGAGGTATGGATGAAGAAGCAGAAAACGGCATCCCAGAAGGACTTAGAGCAAGTCTCGGAGAAGCGAGCGAAGTCCCGATTGAAGATGTCAAAGCAGGAAGCCAAGGAGGCTTCGAAGGAGAGAGTCTCTGAGCAGAGATCAACTCCTAGTGATCTAATGGCCATGATTGAATGGCTAGAGATTCCTTACGAGAACCTAGCGAATGTCGCGACTGTAGATATATTTGTCGCTATAACCTGGAAGTTAAAAGAGCTTTCAGAGAAAGTAGAACAATGGCCAGAAACTCAAAGCAAGCCGCAATAGCTAGAACCACAAATTCCGAGGGATGGAAATTCTTTGAAGATGATTATATCCGTGAAAGGATAGAAACGCTACAAAGAGACATTCTAAAGGATGATCAAAACGTTGATAAAATACGCGGTCAAATTACAGAACTTGTGGAGGTACTGAATTGGGCCGAGGAACGTAAACAATATAAGATATAAATCACCCACCGTGACGAGACACGTAAAAACGTAGGAAAGAGGACAACATGACTGAAGAAGTTATGAACGCTGAACAAGAGGTGCAGGTTGAAGCACCAGCGGCCCCAGCAACCGTAGAACAAACACCAGTAGAGACACCAACTGAACCCAGTGAAGGGGCTAAAACACCAGAAGTGACTACCGAGGATCAAAAGACTGTGCCTTATGATCGCTTCTCTAAAGTAAATTCAGAGAAGAACGAGCTTAAACCCAAAGCAGAAGCAGCGCAGAAATTCGAAGAGAATATGGGAATGTCTATCGAGGATTTCCTTGCTAGCAAACAAACCGATTCTCAAATGGCCGAACTGAAGAACAATGAAGCGAAGGACGCAAGTCCAGAAGCCAAAGACTTCTTCGACAAATATGGGAAAACTCTTGAAGAGATTATTCAAATGAAGAGTGAACTAGAGACAAGCAAAGGGTTAGCAAGTCTCCCAGAAGAGGTAAGGACTCCAGAGTTCGAACCAAAAATGATGGCATATTTGAACGAAAATCCTGACTTGGCACTGTCCAACGAAGGTCTTCGGACTGCATATCTAGCCGTAAAAGGCCTAGAAGCACTCGAAGCGACGAATAAACAAACTAATGACAAGCAATTAAAGACTGAAACTCAAGAAATTGAAAAAGAAGTTGCTTTCGTTGAGAGTAAGAAAGAATCTGGAACTGTCGAAATAAAGACAGATATGGAGAAAATACTTAATCTTAGTCAAGAGGAATACTCAAAACTTCCTCAAGATGTACGGGAGAAAATTCTACAACAACTTGGATAGTCTTTAGCTGGAAAAGAAGAGGCTTAAAATGGCTGATTATACAGCAATGGTAGCCATGACAGCAACAGCCGTCGATTATGCGACTCCAGAAATTTGGTCTAAGGAACTCATCGCAGAGGCCGAAAAACAAATGTTCTGGAAGAACTACGAAGGTAAGCAAGGTTCAGGAATGCCAATCATCCGAAAAGATGATCTAGCTAAACAAGCTGGGGATCAAATCCACATTCAAACACTTTCAAACCTAACGGGTGCTGGTGTCACTGGTATAAACACACTAATCGGTAACGAAGAAGGCCTAGTTCTTGGTCAAATCACAGTTACTCCTAACTGGCTACGACACGCAGTAGCCGTAAACAAAGATGCTGAAGTAAAAGCTAATTTCGACATTCGAAATACTGCTAAACAACGACTTGCATACTGGCTAGCTGACAAGCTAGACGTAGCAATGTTCACTAAAGCAACTACTGGCGCTACATACACACTGTATGCTGGCGATGCTACATCTACTGCTACACTTGGAGCTGGTGACGAAATTGACTGCGTAACTCTTGACCGAGTTAAAACTAAGCTCGTTGCTAACAAAGCTCTTCCAATCAAAACTGAAGGTGGTAATGAATATTTCATTATCGTTATCCACCCTTACGACGCTTACAACCTACGACAAGATTCTACTTGGGTTAACGCTCAAAAAGACGCTAATATTCGTGGTGAATCTAACCCTATCTTCACTGGAGCTATGGGTATTTACAACGGTATGATCGTTAAAGAATCTCACAACGTACCACAATCTGCAAGCAAATCAAAATGTGTTGCATTTGGTGGTGAAGCGTTCGCACGTGGATATTCTTACTTCCCTGATTGGAATGAAGAAGAACAAGATTACGGATTCAAGTTCGGTGTTGCTACTAAAGTATGTTACGGAGACAGCCGAGCTGTTGAAGTTAACACTGTGGTAGTTGAAACTTACGCTCCTGCGATAAGCTAACCGACCTCCTGGTCTTAACAGAAGAATAACATGAACCCTTTGGGTTAACATATCTGGGGAGGTCTCCTCCTCAGTAATGTGAATCAAAAAGGAGAGGTATGAACATACTATTCATAGACGAGATTACCAAGGAGCGATTAAATGGAGTTAAATACTACCGACTAATGATTCCTGGTAAGAAGTTAGAAGAGCGTGGACACAATGTTAAATTTAACGTGTCACTCGGTGCGCATACCAGCGATGGAAAATTCGCGATTATAGGAGATGATATTGAGTGGGCAGACGTTATAGTGTTCCCACGATACTTTATGGCATCTCCTAATTTAGTAGTTGGAGTAATGGAATACGCCAAAAAGTTAAAAAAGAGAATCGTTTATGAAACAGATGACTACCTATTCGAGATTCCAGAGCACAATCCAGTAGCAGAACTTATAAACCTAGAGTCCTCACAAGCGCTTATCCGATACTTAATGAAGAATGCCACAGTCAAAACAGTCACAACAAGGCGGTTGCAAGAACTTATAGGTGGTGATCTCTGTCCAAACTCACTAGATCTTCGAGAATGGGAAGGAATAGAGAACCAAAACAACGATCCTGATACTTTAAGGATTGGTTGGTCTGGTGGCCATACTCACAGGAAAGACCTTGAGATGATAGCTGACATTCTTGCTGAACTTAAAAAGAAATATAGGTTCGAAGTCCACCTACTAGGATACGATCCCAATATTCCGCATACACAGCTTTACTACAAGACCTCTAAATTCGTTAATGTGCTTGATTATAATAAAACACTCGCAGATAAGGGCTTTGATATCGGTATCGCTCCATTAGTAGACGACGAGTTTAACCAATACAAGTCAAATATCAAATGGTTAGAATACTCGATGCTAGGCATACCAACAGTTGCTACGGCGCTACCACCATACGAAGATATCGAAGATGGCGTGACTGGATTCCTCGCCAAAGACGTACAAGAATTCAAAGACAAACTAGAACTTCTGATAAAAGATGCCAAGCTAAGAAAAAAGATTGGCGCACAAGCAAAAAAATACGTAATTGAAAACTACGATATAGATAAAACAATAGTTAATTGGGAAAAAGCATTTGGAGGTAAAAAATGAACTTACTAGTAACTGGTGGGGCTGGATCAATTGGATATCACGTAATTAGATACTTTTTACGGTTGGGATGGAACATAACCGTAATAGACTCATTTAGACATCGTGGATATCACGAAAGAATACAAAATATTGTAGACGAATTCGGAGAAGAAAAACTTCACGTAATTCAGCACGATTTAGTCTGCCCTATTTCCGAGAAAATGAAAGCTGACATAGGAGACGTAGACCACATAATACACCTTGCAGCGGTCTCTGACGTGTTCTGGGGGCAAGAGAATCCAGTATACACGGTTAAGAACAACGTAGAGTCAACTATTGTAATGTGCGAATACGCAAAAACGATCCCACACAAATCATTTATATACTTTTCAACAGATGAGGTTTACGGGCCAGTAACTCCGCCAGACGCTCATCCAGAATGGGATACACACCGACCTTCAAACTTTTACTCAGCTTCTAAGGCAATGTCAGAAGACCTATGCTACGCCTACTGGAGAAACGGTGATGTAAATCTAATTATAACAAACACAATGAACAACTTCGGGGAGTGGCAATCTCCAGCAAAATTCCCAGTTAAAGTACAACGCGCCCTAGAAGAAAATAAGGTGGTAGAGATTCACGGAAACGACAAAGAGCTAGGATCAAGATTCTACATTCATTCAGAAGATGTGGCCGATGCACTTAATACAATCATGGAGCACGGAGTTCATCAACACGAGGCTGGCGAACTGGATGATCCACTTAGGTATCATATCGTGGGGGACACTCGACTAAATAATTTAGAGTTAGCCCAAAATATTGCTGGCATCATGGGAAAAGATTTGATGTTTGACATCGTAGACTTTCATAAAGATAATCCAGCTCACGACATACATTACGGACTAGAGAATAACAATTTGGCAAAGCTCGGATGGAAAGAACCAATGGGCTTTACAAAGGCAATGAAGAGGACTATAGAATCAAATGAGTGAGATAGTAAATAGTATAATTGAATCTTCGAGAATAATCTCAGCACCACTTAACTCTGATATCTCTGGGCAATACGTCGCTACAACTGACGAACAAACCCCACTATTATCTGAGATGCTAAACCTAACGGCTTTCTATACTGAAAGCGCTAAAGAGGTATTCTCGCCAGAAACACTGCAAGAGATACAAGACAAGGTTGGCTACATAACAGAGTTCGCTAAGAATAGCATCGAGAATCCATCAGAACAAAAGATTATAGAATTTATATCAGAACATATATCAGAAGAAGATATGCAAAGCAAGACACCAGTCGAGCGGCTTGAAAGATTGTACGTTAAATTCCAAATAGAAACCAAGTTGAATGAAATTGAAAAATTAAGGGGGATGCTTGATTTCGGTAATAATTCCGACCAAAGGAAGAAACAGCCTAGGTAGAACGATTGCCTCGATAGAGGATCAAGACTACCAAGACACAAATATTATAGTCTCAGAGGACTATGAGCTTAATGGAGCTTCATGGGCCAGAAACCAAGGCGCTAAAGTAGCCGCTGGTGAGTTCTACTTCTTCTGTGACGACGACGTAACTCTTAACGAGAATTGCCTAAGTAAGTTGAAAGATGCACTGGACGAGAATCCCGATGCCTCATACGCATACTGTGGATATTACCGTTCTGGTCTGTTTAATAGTAGTGTTGATTCAAAGCCATTTAACTGGGAAACGCTTAAAAGGGTAAACTTTATCTCCACGATGTCCTTAATAAGAGCGAAAGATTTTATCGGATTCGACGAATCTCTTAAAAGATTTCAGGATTGGGATATGTGGATAAGGATGTACAACAAGGGTAAGTACGGAGTGTACGTAGCCGAGAACCTGTTTACGGCACACTATGAAGGCGACTGTATCACTAATAACGACACTAATAAGATTGCCAAAGCAACAAATATAGTTAAAGAAAAGAACGGACTTTTATGAAAGAACTAAAACCAACAATGAACAACACCACTGGAAGTTGGGACAAATTCTATAACGAAACAGAGTTTAATTATTTCTTTAAGAATCAAGGTGACAAACCATATTGGGTGCAAAGATTTATCGAACCAAGAGAAAGCGTAATGGATATGGCATCTGGTGCGGGTAGGATACCGTTCTTAATAAAACAGATAAGACCAAATCTCGAAATATCAGTGTCAGACTTTTCCAGGAGATCATTATCTGACCTAGAAAAAATGAAGGATTTATTTTCCGAGGTTACGTTTTTGGACATCACGAAGATTGATAGAGAAGACAACTGGTATGACGTTATAACTGCCTGTGAGGTTCTTGAACATCTTGACGACCCAAAAATTGCAGTTAAAGAGATGGCCAGAGTAGCTAGAAGGAAGATTATCGTTACAACACCATATAGAGAAAATACTGCCGACCCTTCTCATAAATGGGCGTTTACTCTCGATGATATGTACGATCTTTTATCTCCATATGGCCAAACTATGGTATCCGTAATAAATGGTGACTCAAATATCCTGGGGGTGGTATGGCTAAGTTAGATATTATACTACCGACACTGAATAATGAAGAATATACTATAAAACTTTTAGATAGTATTGTCAAGTATACAGAAGACTACCGAGTTATCTGGATAGACAATGGTTCAGAAAAAGAATCTAGAGATAAAGTTGAAGAAGCAATCAAGGATATCCCACACTTTAAAATATACAACGACACAAATCTAGGTTTTGTCAAGGCAGTAAATCAAGGGATCGCCACATCAACAGCGCCATATATCTGCATACAGAATAACGATACGGAAGTCGTAGATGGATGGGCGGACAAGATGATTGAAACTTTCAACGAACCTCAATGCGGATTAGTTGGTCCAGTATGCCTATTTGCAGACTCTTGGCAGAATGTCGATAACGTGGCACAACACTTTGGGGAGATCCCAGACAAAAGAGAAGTAGGCGGTATGTTAGCATTCTTTTGCACAGTTATTAAGCGAGAGGTTATAGAGAAGGTTGGCTACTTATCTGAAGAATACGGACTTGGATTCGGGGACGACGATGACTATTGCGAGCGCGCGAAAGAAGCTGGATATAAATTATTCTTGCGTGGTGATGTAGTAATTCCCCACTACCACAGAACAACATTCAAGAAATACATTCAAGACTTCGGAGTAGAGAAAGAAAAGAATCTCGCCATATTTAAAGCGAAATGGAATAAATGAAATTAGCAGTTATAACAGAAGATAGTCATGTATATGTAGAAATACCAGCCGATAAATTTAGGGCTGGATTAAAAGAATATTATAATGAATTCGGCGATATCGATATAGCCCTAAATAAACTAGAATCTGATATCAAGGAATTAGCAAAGAGAAAATAATGCCACTACCTCAAAGACTAACATCACAAAAATTAGATAATGCAGAACACGATGCTGGCGTAAAGTCAGTCGGAGTGAAGGTTTGGGATACAGATAATCTCGAATGGATTAAGTGGGACGGCGAAGTAAATATCGATATGGATACTGCAGGTATTTCCACCTCAGCCAACCAGACCAACGGAAGTCAGAAAACAAAGATAGTTACCTCTACGGGGACGGTTGTAGATACCTTTGGCACACCAGACGGTGCTACCGAAACTACCCTCGCTAAACTAACCGATGTCCTTTACGCCACCGAATATGGTGCTACCTATAATTACATTATGAAATACAAGCGTGGCACGACTACTTGGGAAATACAAAGAGAAACTATTTCAACAGGGGTAAGAGAATATGCTAATGGCACAACTGCACTCGCAACGGGGTGGAGTGGCAGGGCAGGTGCTACTTACGGAGGAGCAGTATGAAAATAAAACTAAGTCCGATTAAAGAACTCGTCTACAAGACCAAAGATGACCTTAAAAAAGTCAAAGAGGAAATGAAAGCTGAAGATGCTCGGAAACTTAAGGTTCACGAAGATGTTATGAGCTTGGATAATCCAGACCCAGAGCTAATTAACTTTGCTCAAATGCACCTATCAACAATGACTCCTGAAGAAGAGTATAAAATTATAGATGAAGCGATAGGTTAAAATGGCAACTACCTATACCAGAACTACTCTAGGACAGGTCACTAATCTAACAGCCACTGCTGCCGCTGGTGGTTCTTTGACTGCGTCTACACAGTTTTGGTTTACAGTAATTCCGTTGTCGGGCACTTATCTTTACTCAATCCAGAACGCTTGTGGCACACCTGCAACCATCGCAACTGCCTCAACAACAGTAACCGATAAGACCATAAACCTTGCTTGGGATGCGACTGCGGGTGCTGCTGGTTATATGGTTTACTGGACAAAAGTAGACCCAGGGACAGACCCTTGTGCCTTCAACTCAACGGGTTACAATATCAGGGCATCTTCTGGACTTTACCACTGTTCCGTAACTACTAATTCGTTTTCATTCACAACAGAAGCAACTAGCGGAAGCCCAAACTACTCAGTCAGTTATGCTGACGCATACCGCTACTTAGCAATTTTTAATCAGAAATGTGATTATTTATTACTACAAAATGTTGCCGAAACAGTTACACCTGCAACTTTATATGCTGCCTGCGTAGCCAATAGTTGGGATAGTATCAATCAACTTGATGATTATGCCTATGATTTCAAGGCAAATATTTATGTAGCATCCATAGCGGCAGTAATTGATTTTAGAGGAACATCAGTTCAAAGTATTGGTGGATTAGAATGCTATGTTACAAGTTCAATGTTCAAGGCTGGGTATACTGATATTTCATCCATTGAAGATGGTGGTAGTTGGGTAAACCTCGGTGGACAGGGTGTTGCTTGGTGGAACTTTTTTCACTTCCACGATGTCCGAATACACGGATTCAGCTACAGGAATATCCGAAAAGGATACAAACGGATTACAACTTCACGATATTCGTTTATGTCTATTGCTGGTGATGACTGGCAGATTTCAAACTGTAATATTTCTGGTGCTGCTTACCTAACCTTTCCTGGTGGGGCAATCGCTGGTTCGTATATCAAAGATACCAATATACAATACTCACGCTGGGGGCTTAATATAACCTCTGATATTTCACTGGCAGAAATTAATAATGTTTTGATGATTGGAGCAGTGATTCCACTTTACACGCAAAAGACAGTTTACGCCAGTAACCTAAAAGAAGATTACTCACAAACAAACCTTGTTCTTGCGATTAACACATCGGATGCTACTGAAACCAAAGCAACCCTAACAGATTGTGAATTTGATTTAACTGGGGCAACAGCAGTTATCTGGTATAACGCTGGTAGGCAAGCAACTGGTAATGAGTATATTAAAAATGTAAAGACCCAAACATTTCACATAACCGATGTTGCTGGTAATAACCTTAGTGGTGTGCCGATAGTTATTGAGGACAACCTAGGAGTAACCCACAACGCCACAACCGATGCAAATGGAGCTGCTACGATAACACCAATAATAGGAATACATCGCTCAAATGATACTACTGCTACAAATAATGGTTATTACACCGATTACAACCCGTTTAGGTTCGTGATAGAAAAAGCTGGGTTTGAGACTGAGGACTATTCAATAGAAGTAACAGACACCGCCCACCATATAAAATCACTCAAAACCCAAATCACCAAATTAGAAGATGATAACGGTAATGTATTTGATAGAGTAGATAAAACAAATAGTGGAACGACTAATTTAAGACGGAAATTAACTAAGGTAATGTAAGGAAAACGATGGAAACAGAATTAGCGAAGTACGGTGCGTACGGAATAGCGATAGCAATTATAGGAATCCTATTTTGGGTGATTAAGTTCTTGTTCAAAGAGGGTACAGGTATTATCAACAACCTCAACGACTCAATTAGAGAAAACACTAAGGTTACTAACGAGAACCTGATGTACCTAAAGCAAAAGAACGGTTCTATGGAAAAATGCTTCGTAGATGTCACTAATAAACTCGAAACCATCACCAACAAACTACAGAACTTAGATAACGACGTAAAGTTCGGAAACGATAAAAAAGTATTTAAGAAGGAGGAATAATGACTAAGGAAGAAAAGTTCGAAAAGGACTACGAAAAGTTGGTGTTAAAGCACGGACTAAGAATAATCGCTATCCCACATTTTAAGTGGGACAATGCAGACGGATTTAAAGTTGTCTCATTGCTAAAACTAGCAGAAGTGGAGAAAGATGAATCTAACGACGATAAAACAAAGAATAAACAATAGACTAGACGAATCAGTTGGGGACGCTAGACTAAACGATTTTATAAACTCTATATACTTTAGGGTTGCTTCTGATTCAAGAGTACAGTGGAAATGGCTTCAAGGCGAAGCTCAATTTACCACAGTAGCAAGTACAGACGAATATACAGTAAGCTCTGACATCGCTTCAGATGTAGATATGATCTATAACATCTACAATGCCGACAGGGTTCTCCGACCATTATCAGCAAGAGCAATGGATCAGACCGATACATCTCCATCTGCTACAGGAACTCCGACCTACTACTATGAATGGTCTAATAAGGTGACTCTATATCCAATTCCAGATAGTGCCGTTAGCCACACGGTTAGATATCTCAAGAAGGTTGTAGAACTAACCGACGAGACAGATACCCCACTGATTCCAGAAGAATTCCAAGAGATACTAGTAGTTGGTGCGATGATGCTCTTCTATGAATACGATGAAGACTATTCTCGATTCGACAGAAAAGTATTTGAATATAACCGATTGCTTGAAGATATGATTGCCAAGAATTCTACCGATATCGACAAAACATCGAGACTTCGATTAGCTCGAAACTAT
>Ga0100403_1001320_pt1 | contig 22578 bp, 26 predicted proteins | sample CryGeymet201501t_FD_83663 | JGI IMG/M metagenome (GOLD analysis project Ga0100403, IMG submission 83663) | Groundwater microbial communities from Crystal Geyser aquifers in Utah, USA - Crystal Geyser metaG 2015-01t | ecosystem: Environmental > Aquatic > Deep subsurface > Groundwater | place... | reverse complement strand
TATTGAAGAGCGTACCTTGGGCGCGTTTTTGGAGAAGGGGTTAGAGTCCATTTGAATAAATTGGGGAGTGGTGATTATGCCATTGACGATGGTGGTCTACGCAGAGCCACCTAACCTTTAGCCACGCGCTGTTTCTGTAATCGTCGTGGTGAGCTTCTGTACTTTTAGAATCACAGATTTCACACCCTCTCTTTTTGATGCTCCCCATAGCGATTGCGTTGTTCACAGCAGATGAGGCACGCCTTCTCTGCAAAGCCCTCCCAGATTTGTGATATTCTTTACAGTATTTATTCATGTAATTCTTCCTACTATCTAATTTATGACGATGCTTTCTGCAAAATCCATGTGATGATCTTGTAATCTCCTCACATTCTGCGATCTCACATTTCTTCTTTGTCGTTCCTGTCTCTTCGTTACTTGGTGTCATAGGTGAGGGAGGAGAGGAGAGGAGTGGGGACGCAATACACTTATGATGTATTAATATTACTTGCCTACGCAAGTATTAACACTTGACAACCTCGCAAATTCATCATCTGGAATCTCAACATATCGAACTGCCTTATTCTTCCACACAGTGCCTAATTTATTTCTGTTGAGCTTGTCTTGTATGTTTTGCCTTGTACATCCGTACAGCTTTGCCGCATCACTAATAGAGAGTATCATACGTCTATAGTATACCTCATTGTTTGCTTGCGCAAGACTATATGGAATTTATAATCCACGGGAAAACAATCACCCTCAATCAATATGTCAATTCAGAAAGAACAAACCGCTTCATGGCAGCGAAGATCAAGCGTGAAGAAATGGAACGTATATGCTGGCAGCTCCCGAATGTGAAGATCGAAGGCAGGAATGATTACTCCTTCACATTCTACGACGACAACAAACGAACTGATCCGGACAATTATTTATTGTTTGCAAAATTCTGGATGGATGCCCTCGTCAAAAAAGGAATCATTGAAAACGACGGCAGGAAACAAGTGGGGAAAATGTCTTTTGAGATGAAAGAAGGAACGCCGAGAGTTGAGATACTTGCAATGAAAAGCAAGCAATGATATTTTCCGCCCGTGAAGACTCACTCGAAGTACCCCCCTCCGATACCGTATACGAAGCCCATGCAAGGTGATACGAGAGTGTGTTGTGTTTGTGAACCGAGCGGAAAGATTTACGACCTAGCGAGGAAACAATACGTTGACTGCCACCATGACAGAATGGAACCCATGCCTGATTGTTGTGATTGAGACTTGCAATGGTGAAGGTGGAGGAGTATATTGTGGGAGATGCCGCAATCCTCATATTTAGAATCGGTCTTCACCACGCACGGGGCTTGCGGCTTTTTGTGTGCTCTGAAGATCGTTTCTATGTATGAGATATGATTGTAACACAAATACCGCCAGAGCAGGCTAGACCATGGTTCATTCATAAGCACTACGCGAAGCGTTGTCCTTGTATTGAGTACGCGTTTGGCTTATATCAGGAAAATGAGCTGTTGGGTGTTGTTTCGTACGGTTCTCCTGCCACCCCTGCTATTGTACAACACCTTCTAAAGGGTAAACATGAATTTAAAATTATAGAGTTGAATAGACTGGTTATAAACGAAAATTCTCCTGAAAATTCAGCATCCATATTGGTTGGCAGGTCTTTGTCCCTTCTCCCAAAACCAATTGTTGTTGTGTCGTACGCAGACACATCACAGGGGCATGTTGGGTATATTTACCAAGCAACAAATTTCCTTTATACGGGGTGTGTGACTGCTCATGATGCTGAATACATAGTGAATGGAAAAAAAACACATGCTCGGACATTGACCGCCAAGGGTATAACAAAACCAAAACAGTGGGCTAGGGAAAATAACATAAAGATAATACAGCCAAAAGGAAAGCATAGATATGTGTATGTATCTGCTAAAAAAAAGGTTAAAGAAAAGATAGTATCCATTCTTGCGTATAAAATTCTACCGTATCCAAAAGGCGAAACGTCTAAATATGATTCTGGCTCTAAGATTACTACTCAAATACCAATGTTTTTAGATGCATAGAGGCTACATAAAACTCTGGCGTTGCATTGAAGAAAATAAACTCTGGCAAGAGAAGCCTTTTGATCGAGCAAGGGCATGGATTGACCTGATCCGAAAGGCGCGACATGAGGAGGGCTGTGTTTGGATTAGGGGTATAGAAATTCCATTGAAAGTAGGACAACTGGCATGGTCAGAAGTTTCACTTGCTGAAAATTGGGGTTGGAGTCGAGGAAAGGTGAGACGCTTCTTAATAATGCTAAAAACGAAACAGCAAATAGAACAGGAGAATACTAACGTAACGAGCCTAATAACCATTAAAAACTACGATCTTTACAATCCGAAAGATCAGCAAACGGAACACCAAGTAGTACAGCAGACGGACAGCAAACGGTACACAAAGAAGAATGAAAAGAATGAAAAGAATAAAAAGAATAATATAACTGACGAAAAATCGTCAGCGACAGACAATGTTGAGTTTGCCTTTTCTGAATACCTACGAATGTCTGGTAGAAAAAAAGTTTTACTCAATAAAACAAGACGGAGTAAGTTGAGCGCGAGACTCAATGAATTTTCCATGCAAGAAATTCAGTGGGCGTGGTCGAGAATGGCAGCAAACAAATTCCTCCGAGGGGAGAACGACAACAACCGAGACTACTTCACTATCGAATACGCAACGAGAACGGACAAAATTGAAGAACACCTGCACAAGTATTATATTTCCCACCCAGAACATGTTAAATGACCCAAAACTGGAACTGGCGGCACTTCAACAACTTCAATGGTCTGCCGAACCACTTGCTTCACAACTTGAGCCGGAAGACTTTGGCACACCTGAATACAAAAAGTTTTTTACCTGCATGGTATTCCATGATGGTTTTATTGATTGCAGCGCAACAGAAGAAAAAATCAAGAACAACTACGCTTGGCTGGATGAGATAGCGAATGCTCGGTACATGGGCGCACCCTACCAACTGCTTCACAGACTAAGAGTTTTACGAGCCAGACGAGAAGCCAGGCAATTTAAGTCTAAGGCGCAGGACGAAAACATCCCGCAAGAATTCATGCAAAAATCAGAAGACATAACAAGAATGTTGCAAACGCGAGGAGAAACAAAAGAGGACATTGTTCAAAGAATCCAAAAAGGAGTACCAAAAATACAGACTGGATTTACGCGGTTTGATAGTTTGTGCCTCGGTGGGATTGAACACGGCGGAATGGCTGTTATTGCTGCTATGCCAGGGGTAGGTAAAACGGCTCTTGCTGTGAATATTGCAAGAAATGTCATAAACGAAGGTAAATCTGTGTGTTTCTTGTCCTTAGAAATGGCATCGGAAGCTATCACTACCAGATTACTGCAATGTTTCTGGGGTGAAACCGTGAATACGGTGAAAAAACATGCTCACGACATGGTGAACCTCCCCGCTGATTTTCATGCGCTTATGCCATCAAACAACATTGACACCCTACTGGGAGAAGCAATGCTTTATCTGGAATCAGACATATTCATTATCGACTATTTCGATCTTATCAATGAAAAAGGCGTAGACAGCCAATCGTCAAGATTAGAATCAATCAGCCATAAAATAAAAAACTTTGCTTTCAGACATAAAAAGCCAATCATTGTTTTGTCTCAATTTAACAAAGACCTTGAAAAATCATCATCGAACAGAGAGCCTGTTCTATCTGATCTTCACGGCACAAGCGCACTGGCAAAAGATGCTCATATTATTTCGTTTCTGTGGGATAAGAACGCAAAAGACTCTCAATCAAAAGACGGTGACGAGTATCTTGAGAACCCCAAAGCGAACACAGCGCAAAAAGATTTACGCTGGATTATTAAGAAAAACCGCAATGGAATAAACGGAATGGTGTACATGGAATTTGATCCGACCATTATGACGTTCATAGAGTCTTCAGATACCTCCTTTCGTGTATGATTTATGATTTACCAAAGTACAATGGCAGGGATCTCGTGGAAGAGATAAGCAGAAAACGCGAAAAAACCAAGAAACGGAAGCAGAAGTGCTTCGGCACTAACTCCTGTGATTGCAAGCGTTGCGCTGGAAGGCAAAGGTAAAAAGCAGACGGGCTAACCCTTCCCCCAAATCGGAGAAACAAACCCGTCTGCTGTTGTGAGTATTGCATAAATAAAATCCATAACCTATAGTGCCTGTCCTATGAAACGCAAATGCACTAAATGTCTCAAAACAAAGGCAATCTCTCAGTTCCACAAAGACTCGAAAGGACGTGAGGGGTACGCAGCACGATGTAAGACTTGTAAGAATGCGTCTAAATCTCAGCCTTCCAATGCCCCTAGGAGCGTCGCAAAGTCCGAAAAGGTAAAAGTACTTGTTGAGGAAGAGAAGACGCCTCACAGGGGCAGCAAATGCGATCTGGAGATTTTTACTGCGCTATTCAATCGTTTTGATTCGCACTTTGTCCTCTCCCTCAGCCGAAAAGGAGCAAGACTTCAACATCACGGACAAGAGAAAACCGAAACATGGAAGGCGGGAACAGTTGAAGATTTGATGGCGAAGGTTTTGACTTTTTAATTTTCGACCAGTATCATATTTGTGATGCAAGCATACACGACAAAAAACACCGGCACACACACTGGGTATGCTTGCTTTTTGTGTGTGCCGATTTTTCTTGTTTGATTATGACAAAAGAAGAACTCCTCACAGAGAACGGCAAGGTAGGAATCCGTAAAGGAATGAAAGAATTACCTGTTCCATCTAAAACTAGCATTGTATCTTACAATGATTATTTCTATTTTGCGAGTCCTGATAAACCTCTTACACGTATTCACAAGGATAATATATGACAAAAGAAGAACAGCCAAGAGACAGCAATAAAGAACGGAAACTATACAATTTCTGTGGTCAAGCTACCACAAGAGCTGGCTACGTCCTTTGTAGCGGATGCAAGGAGGGCAAGTTTATTTTTGAAGATGCCGACTATACTAGACTCCACTTGATAACTTGTCCGGTATGTCGTGAACTGTTTTCTATTACATTCGATGCCACAACGAACCTACCAATACTTAGCTACCAAGGCAACGGATACGGGGTTAAGCCAAGCGAAGAACAGTTAGCTAAGTCAGCACTGGATATTGCATTGCGGTTACCACCAAATATACAAAACAATATTGATTTTGATTACTTACTCAAGAAAGTGCTCGGTTCTAAATTTATCAAATGACCAAAATTTCATTATCACCGGCTTTGGAATATCCGATAGAAAAAGTACTGGAAAGAGTATGGACTATTGATATGTTTTCAAAAGACGGGTGGAAAAGGGTACATGAAGCATGTGCGCATATTTCAAGTAGTTCTGATGATATAGAATTGGCGGACGCATTCATTGAGTACCAGAATATCTGGTATGAAGACAACGATTTGTATGAGTGGGATGTCAGTGAAGATAAAGTTCGAGATATACTTTTGACACGTTTTTCTGATTACTTACTTGGCGACTAATGCAACCTAAAAAACTCCTCTACGGCAATACGGCACGAGACAAAATCCTGCAAGGCGCAGAGAAGCTCTATGATGCTGTAAGAATGACAATGGGCAGCAATGGAAGAAACGTGCTCATTCGAGGACGCTTGCAGCATATCGTCACCAAGGACGGGAAAAGCGTCCTCAACCGAAGAAACACAATCACGAAGGACGGCGCAACGGTGGCAAAAGAAGTTGTCCTAGAGAACCCGTTTGAAGATACGGGCGCGCAGATCGTAAACGAAGCTGCCGACAGGACGAATGATGAGTCCGGTGACGGGACAACTTCGGCTACGGTACTTGCTTATGCAATGATGAAGAGCGGCATGAACAGGATTCGCAGGGGTGCGAACGCAATCGCAATGAAGCGCGGAATTGATATGGCGGTTGCCTCTGTTGTTGCCACGCTCAAAACAATTTCCAAGCCACTCAAGAATCAAAAGCAGCTTGAAGCTATTGCTACAATCTCTTCACAAGACCCCGAAATCGGAAAAGTCGTAGCAGAAGTTATGACAAAGGTTGGCGAAGATGGAATAGTCAGCGTCGAAGAAGGCGTAGAGAATGGTATAAGCTACGAATACACCGAGGGGATGCTCGTAGATGCGGGGTACATCGTGCCGCACTTCATAACAGATCACCATAACAACACCTGCATACTCGAAGATGTACCAATTCTTATTACAGATCAAAAACTGATGCGATTTGCGCAGGTTCTTCCGCTCCTTGAGAGACTGGACAAGAAGGGGGTTCGAAGAATTGTAGTGTTCTGCGAGACGTGTGACGGTGGTGCTCTCGCCAGTTTTATCTCCAACGTTGTCGAACACAAAATGGAAGCAGTAGTTATTCGCGCACCGCTCTACGACACCTACAGGCTAGACATATTGCAGGATATTGCCACAATGACCGCAGGAACTGCTCTGATTAGGGAATATGGCAAAAACCTAGAGGACGCAAAACCTGAACAACTGGGCTACGCCAGAAGGGTAGTTGTGTCGAAGGATGAAACAATCATCGTAGACGGCGGAGGCATGAAGAGTGATGTAGAGAACCGTATTCTCACAATAAAAAACGACATCGAGAAAGCCGATAAGGATTTCGACAAAGAGTTTATGCAGAAACGTATCGCACGAATGGCAGGAGGAGTCGGTGTAATCCGTGTAGGGGCTTTCAGCGACATTGAACGCATCGAACGCCAGCACCGCATTGAGGACGCTATAGGCTCAACCAGAAGCGCATGGCAGGAAGGAATTACTGTTGGCTCAGGCAAATCATACATCGTCGCTCTTGACGCAATGACCGTTACAAGTAAGAACCGAGACGAGCAAGCGGGGATTGATATTGTGAAGGAAGCACTTGTGTATCCATGCAAGCAAATCGCAGAAAACTGCGGAGAGAACCCGAAGAAGATTTTGAAACAAGTGCGCAACGCTCCAGCATCCCACGGCTACAACGGCAACACTGGAAATGTAGAAAATCTCTACGATGCAAATGTTATTGACCCGACGAAGGTAAATCGTGTCGCACTGGAACACGCTGCGTCCGTTGCCGGAATGTTCCTCACACTGGAATGTGTTATGGCAGAAATCGAAGAAGACCCCGACGAAGTACCCTACGCAAGAAATGCTAAAGATGCTTTCCGCAAGATGAAGAAATGACAATAATTAAGTTTCTGATTGGCTTAAATGTATATGCACTTGATTGTATTCACAAAATTCTCTTTAGAGAAAAAGCATTTGTGAAAATTGATGGGCATCAATTAAATTTACTCAAGAAAGATTTTCAGAAATTTCAAAAGTCTTTAAAAGATGGAGGCAGATGGGAAAAGAAGCAATCAGAACAAGCGTTAGCTTATGCTAAGTCTTTTTATAACATAATTTGCGATAAGACCATTGCAGATGTTACCATGGAAAAATGAGCACCATCAGAGAAAGAATAGGCAAGCGAGTCATTACTGTCGACACAAGAAGTGACCGTGAGAAACTTGAATCTCTTAAAGAGTTTATGGTTCTCCTGTTTGGATGTGAAAGGGGGAGGGTTGACGACATAGAACACTTAAAGGATATGGCGAGATCGTGCATGGAGGAATGGCAGGATTTGGCTAGAACAGGAGAAACTACTTCATTCTTTAGTAGGCAAGGGGTAAACCCTACCTGTTTCTACACAGGGCATAAGCTTAGTAATGGTCATTTGCGATCAATGCAACCTAATAAACGGAGACTGCAAAAAACAGCAACAAGAAGAAATGGAATTCCGAAAATCCCTCCTCGACTTCCTTAAGCTCCCAATCATGAAATTTACCAAGAGTGAACATCAGTATTGGCAGGAAGTAGAAGAGAAATGGAATGATTTACGTTCAAGATTTTTATGATCATTGCAGAAACAATAGCCTTCCTCCTAGTCCTAACAACCGTATTCCTTATCGGTGAAACTATCGGATACAATCGTGGTGTGAAGGATGAGTCCAAGCGAGGGTGTAGTATTGTTGGTATCGAACCCCATGAATGCTAGAATGCAATCAAATGGCTAAAACACCGCAGAAAACACCGCCAAAAGGACTAAAGCCACCTTGGAAGAAAGGTGATCCATCGCCAAATCCAAACGGAAGACCAAAAGGACAGAGAAACTTCGCAGTCATATACAGAGAAGCACTCGAAAAAATCGCCAAGACGCAAAACATGACCCCCGAAGAGATTGAGGACATCATGCTTCAATCAGGACTGAAGAAGGCAATCAAAGGCGATTACCAATTCTACCGTGATACCTTTGACAGATTGCATGGCAAGCCCGAACAAACACAAAACCTAAAGCATTCAGGTTCTATTTCTTTAACAAAGCTCCTCGACTCAGCAGATTCTATTGCAGATGAAGATGAGGAGTAGTATATTTTTTGCATGTCTCAATCCTATAATATCGAAAGGCTCGACAAAGGAGGATTTCTTCTGCGCTGGTACGACGAACCGGAACGGGAATCAGATCGTGGCGAAGGGCTAGTACCAGGACGCATGAAAGACCATCAAGAAGCACTGGAATCCAAAGAAAAACTAACCAAGCGTCTATCTGAACTTCTGTAATTTACCCCTCAAACCTATGCCAGAATTTCTGCGAACCCCGAAGAACGACGGTGATACATACTCACAAATCCTCAAAGGAAAACCGAGCATACTAGTCGTACAACGCGCTGATCTTGTCGGTGAAGAATTTGTGTGCACAGAGGTACGCAAGAAGCTGCCAGAAACTTCGCGCGAAGATCAGGACAAAGCGATTGAATCTGCAAAAGAAGAACTCGCGCAGATGCCAAAGGCGAAGTGAACGATGAGCGACTAATACTGGCTTTTAGAATATCCCCTCTTCTCTTCGTTGAGAAGATGTTTAAACTCACTCCACAGAAACTCAAAGAAGGAATAAGGGATGATTTACCGGCAGAAGAGTACACGGCTGATATGTTCGAGGAGTTTGTGAAGGGGAAAGAGATCAGTTGGCAGCAATGGTTGATACTTCGAGCCGTAGGACTCGCAATGCAGAACAAAGCCCCAAGGTGGATTTCTGTTTCCAGCGGACATGGGGTGGGAAAAATGCACTCTTATGAGATGAGATTGCCAACGCCGCAGGGCGAGCGTAGATGGGGAGATTTAAAAGTAGGAGATTATGTATTCGGGTTAGATGGAAAACCAACAATGATTGTGCGGACTCAACATTATTCTAATGTGCCTATGTACAGAGTAAAATTTGATGATGGGAGTTATGCAGAAGTCTCTAGTGGTCACCTCTGGACAGTTAGAGGAAGACAAGAGCGGAGAAACAATCTCACAGGATGGAGAACAATGGAGACAGAAGATTTAGTGCGTATTGGTATTAAAAGATCAAACGGTGTTTCTCAATCAAGACAATGGGAGATACCACAGCATGGCAATGTTGAGTTTGATGAGCAAAAAGTGAATATTCATCCATATATGATGGGAGTATGGCTAGGTGATGGGACAAAGGGGGAGCCGTCCTATACCAAGACGTACAAAGAATTAGACGAAAAAATAAGAAGCCTGGGTTTTAACGTTCACGATGGAGATAACGGAAAAAGTCATCGCGTCCAGGGTGTAGCACATTTATTCCGTGGCGGTGTTTTTGATAAAGGTTCTTTCGAGAGATATATCCCTGATGAGTACAAATTTAATACATATAACAATCGCAAGGCACTTTTTGAGGGTCTTTGTGACACTGATGGGGAAGTAAATAAATCAGGGTCTATTGGCTATAGTACAACCAGTAAACGATTGTGTGAGGACATGATGTGGCTTGCTCGTTCATTGGGGTGCAAAGCAATGTTGCAACCAACAATTAAAAGGGGGTGGTACAATGGCAATGACGGCAAAAAGGTTATTTGTCGAGATTGCTATAGGATAACTATAAACTGTCCATTCAATCCTTTTACATTAATCCACAGGAAAGACACATTTAAACCATCAGAACATAGATATATTACACGATGGATTGATAGTATCGAACGCATAAAAAATACTGATGGAATGTGTATTACTGTTCAGAATGAAGATGGCTTGTATCTGGCTAATGATTTTATTGTTACGCACAATTCGACAGTACTCGCATGGCTTAATCTCTGGTTTCTATTTTGTTTCAAAAATTCAAAAATAGGATGCACTGCTCCTTCCAGCGACCAACTCTTTGACGTTCTTTGGTCTGAGATTTCTATTTGGCTGCGGAAGATGCCCGAAGAAATAGCTGCACTCTACAATTGGCAAACAGACTATCTCCGTATCGTAGAAAACGAGCCGTCATGGTACTCAAGAGCGAGAACCGGCAGAAAGGAAAAGCCGGAAGCTCTCGCGGGGTTACACGCTGACGATTTGGCAATCTTCGCTGATGAGACAAGCGGCATTGAAGAAGTGATTTTCAAAACCGCACACGGTTCGCTGACGAATGAAAACACTCTTGTTCTCTTCATATCGAACCCAACGCGAAACATTGGCTATTTCTACGACTCACACCATAAAGAAAAAGAACACTACCAAACCATGAAATTCTCCTCATTGGATTCTCCGCTCGTCGATAGTAAATATGTGGATATGATTGAGCGAAAGTACGGAAAGGGAAGCAATGAGTGGCGTATCAGGGTTCTCGGTGAGTTCCCGTCTGAAGATGCAATCGACGACAAGGGCTACGTTCAGCTCATATCAGACTTTTCAACAATCCAGCACGCTGATTTTGTCGGGAGGAAATTACTCGGTGTTGACCCTAGCGGAATGGGAATAAATAAGACCGTCTACGTCCTCCGTGATAGGTTCAAAGCAGAGATTATCGGATACAAAAAGAAAACCACTCCACAGAAGATAGCGGAAGATGTAGCTACGATTATCGAACAGTACAACCTAGACCCGATGGACGTGACAATGGACATCTTCGGTGTCGGAGCAGAAAGCTATCAGATTCTCGCCACAATGGGCTATGATGTAAACGGAATCAACGTGGACGAGGATGCGGAGGACAAAGAGACATTCCTCAACAAGCGAGCTGAAGCATCATGGAGAGTGAAGCAATGGCTTCACAGGGGCGGGGAGCTAATCGACCACGAAGGGTGGGATGAACTGAAAACAATCCGTTACAAGCGAAATATGAAGGGCAAGATACAGATCATGCCGAAGGTGGAAATGCAGAAAGCAGGATTTAAGAGTCCAGATTGTTTCGATGCGATAATGCTCACAATGTGTCAAGATCATGATGAAGCAAAAGATGAGTATGGAGAAGAGGACGGTGGCGATATTGACGGGGGAGCACTTGGTTAGCTTTCCGATACATGAGTTGTTGAACGGGTACATTGCCCCCCTTTATCCCCCCATTGGAAATAAAGAGAAGCAAGCTACTTTCCGCTTACATTGAGAGTTTCACGGTATTCACTGCCCCACCAGACTCCTTGGTTTGTTATCGAAAACAGTGCAACGTATTCCTAGACCTCCATTACTGGAGAGGTATCTGCACAACCCCTTTACGTGGGCTGGTGTCTAATTCCGAACACTGAGGTTATCTCTGAGCGTACACTTTGCGATTGGCTATTGACTCAGCGACTCTGTAGAGTTATTATCCCATCCGTATGAATTAGCGTCTACCTTATACCTCTTCATCCTCACGGGTGCAAGAGGTATTTGTTTTATGATAGGATATTGACATGAAGTATGTTATTTTCCGCGACGGCTTGAAACTCAAAAAGATGTTCTGCCCTTTCTGTAGAAGCAAGAAGAAAGCAGTAGTGTTCCAAAATAGAATACGCTGGATGCTCAGATTCAACTGCGGGCACATTAAGGTTGCTGGTTTTATGATGCCAATTGACGTGTTGGAAGATCAAGGACTCGCAAACTATGAACTCGATGAATCTCCTACCTACTCATGGGCGGAGAGACATGCAGAATTCAGGCAAAGACAGAAGCTACGTTCTTACGAGGATTTCATGGCGCACGAGGAAACCAGATCAGGGAAGAGCCGTTATACTCCCATTATCAAGAGTTCGATGCAGATTACGAGGAGGACTGAGAATTAGTCAATTCAAGTTGCTTTTGTGTTGTGTGTTCTAAGTGTAGTCTTTTTTGCAGTTGGGAGATATGTAAGTTTGGTTAGGGAATAGACTCAGTTCGCGAGGCTCGAGTCTTTTTCCCGTAAAAAAATCTACCACTTGCGCCACAAGGTGACATTATGTAGGCTATTGCTTGGCAAGCATACGGTAACTGGTAACCCTTATGCCGCTCGCAGAAGCAAGCCTCACCGATAAGCCTGTAGGGAAGAGAGATTCAACTCCTCTTTGGACTGACCGTGATGCAGTGGAAGAGAAGTTTGTGCGTGAGAAGATGAAGCGCATTAAGGTTCTGAAGAAACACGCAGAGAAGTTCTATCCCGGAATCAAAGAGAGCATCATGCTCTACGAAGGAAAAGTTTCCATTACGCCGGAAAAAGCAGACAAGAGGGACTTTGAAGCGGTCATGCCTTTCGCTAAGGCATTTGTTGAAGCCAAGACATCGGAAGAGATCAAAGCAATGTTCGAGTATGAATACACCCCCGTAAAAGACAGGAAAGACTCGTGGAAAGTAGAACTCCTAAAAGACCTCGATAACCACGTTGCGAGGGTAACAAAAAAGAAAGCCAAGAAACATAGAATGGTACGGACAAAGAACATTCATGGACTTTCGATTGGAAGAAAAGGATACAGGAAAGTCATGCGCTGGGTGAAGGAACGCGTCGAAGGTGACGAAGATGCCTACGTAACAGAATACAAAATGCGGTACGTTCCCGTGTACGATGATTTGTTTTTCGATGTAATCAGTCCGTTTAGTTTCGCTATAGACCCAAACAAGTCACTGGATGATGCAATGGACTGTGTTCATTGGCACATCGAAAATAAGGATGTGTTCAAGGAGGTATATGGTAACGACCCGAGACTAATCAATACAGACAAAGTGAAGCCCGGAATTAAATTCACCTTCAATGAATCAGGAGAGTTTGTGTATAGCGAAGAGGTCAAGGATGAGGGGATAGTGATTGAGGAATACTTTAACAAGGTACTCGATGAATGGGTACTAATCGCAAATGGAGTTCTTTTGACTCCCGTAAAAATGGTGAAGGTAAAGCAAAACGGAGTAGAAGTGGAGAAGTTCATGGCAACAGGACTCCCCGACGATCATAAAGAGCTTCCGTTCTTTTCGTACCATAACAGCCCTCAATTCGTCGTGGAGGCATTTGGTGCGCCTCCGAATATATCGCCGGACGGAGAGGCAACAAGTACCGCAGTCGTTCTAAGTGAAGAAGAAGTCTTTTGGACGAAAGGCGACCCGCTCGCCATGAAAGAGATCATTGAACTGGATACGGGTTTCACCAGAGCAATGTTCCGTAATCTTAAAATAGCGTCAGAAGTGATTATTGCTACGGACAAAGGATACAAATTCAAGAACAAGGGCTGGAAGACAGGTGACCAAGCTGTTGGAATGAAAGGCAAGTTTGAAGTCGTGAAGGTAGCAGAGTCCACCGCAGGAGACATTCGCAATATTCTTGATTATCTCTTCATGATGAAGGTTCTCCTTATTGGCATAGACCCGCGCAATCTATCTTCGGAAATGAAGACCAGAACGGCAACGGAAGCAGCTATCCTCAGAGAAACGTCAATGGTTCGTCTGGAAGAGAACATCGAGTACAACGAAGAGAACGGAGAAATCAGAGACGGAATGCTGACATTCAAACTTGAGCAACAATATTACTCCAAGCCCGAAGTTGTACGAATCACAGGACTTGAGAGCAAAGAAGAACTCGACAGATTCGATGAGATCGAAAATGATGAGGATGGAGTAGCATTAGCCGGAAAACGCCACAGACTTATTAAGTCCAAGCTCAAGATTGTTGAAAGGAAGAGAAAGACGAAAACGGGAGAGTACAAGTATTACTTGTCCAAGAGCGAAACAGGAGTTAGTTCATTCCTTGCCCGTCCCGAATATATCAGGTCTTCCGAGGTGGATATTGCCCTCACTACCAAGCGAAGGGCAGGGGAAATCCGCTCAATTAATGTCCAACAGTCCATGCAGCTTATTGAACTCTTCCTCAAGATGTTTACTTTGGCACAGCCCGGAGCGAACGGTGAGCCTCCTGTTATCGACAGGGAAGACCTACCGGACTTGAAGGAGGAGCTACGCATTCTCAAGCAAGCTCTCGGCAGACCCGAGACAACCAATGACGAACCGTCGGAAGAAGACACCGAACAAGAAAACGCAATGGCAGAATATATGGCTAACAGACAGCCCCTTTCTACTAAAGTTCCCCCTGTAGCAGATGTTGCCACTCAATAATTTCGTATACTTCATAGAGGACAAAGAAGAAGAACATGAGACTGATTCAGGTTTCCTTGTCGGTCAGGAAGGGCTACCTGTACAAGGCTCTGGTGTAATACATGCCCTGCCGGACAAAGCAACCGAACCCGAGCTTGAGCATATTTTAAAATCGCTCAAAAAAGGTGACAGAATCCTTTTTTCTAAGTTTGCCGCAGAGGAAGCGACGATATTTGAAGGAGGCAAGAAAATAGAAAGGCTGAAATGTATCCACCTCTCCTCCGTTCATGCAAGAGTCTAAACTACCAGCACTGGAAGAATGGACTGAAGCAGACGAGGGGAAGCTCGCAGATCTTGTTGAAAGCGACTACTTCCACATCCTGCAAAAGAAAATACTCAATCGTGTAGCAGAAAGAAACCACGAACTCTATGCAACAAGAGACGTATCGAACATCGACAGAATGGACGAGCTTCTTTCATTCCTTTCCGAACTCGAAAATGTTGGAGAGCCAGATACCCAGTAAGCACTTAAAGCAGTTTGCCGAGCTAAGACCTGGAAGAAAAATGATCATAGCGCATTACTTTTCTATCAAAGAAAAAGAAAGGAGAAGTTCAAAATACATCATAGAGAAAATAGCCCTCGATTTAGGGTATTCAGTCAATAAGAAGGGAATGAACACATATATCTTTACAGTGATTAAGGAGTTCCTTACTTCTTGATTGTGAACCCATGCGCTAACGAGTCATACATGTTTGTCATATACTCGAAAGTAGTTCTTTAACAGCTACGACCTCTTGCGAGTGCTGCGTAATTGCCGCGCTGTAGATTAAAAGCAAATCACTATGCTCATAACATAGAGACATAGGTGAAATTCCTATCAGCACAACCATTACAGAGCACTCGCTCAATTACTACCCCCCGCTTTTATGGAATTTGAAGAAGCGGCTGAACAGGCAGCTCAGGCTGGTGACGTTCAGCATGAATCCTCTTTCGATTTAGAAAGAGACGCAGCAGAACAGACGGAGAAGAAAGATGAAACTACAGCAGAAGAAAAGAAAACCGATCATGAACATGCGGAAAAGAGAAAGTCCGACAAGGAGTGGCAACTAAGCCAAGAAAAGGCTCAAAAGCTCGATAAGCTCTTGACCGCTCTGGGTGTTACCGAGGAGGAATCCAAGGAAAAAGACCCGATTGAGCTCATTCAAGAACGACTATCGAAAAGCGAGTCTGAGGTTCAGTCACTTCGTGAGGATGGACTCAAAAAGGATTTTGAGCATCAAGTCCCCGCTACCGTATCGGAAAAGTACAAAGAAGAATGGGCAAAAGCCTGTAAAGATAAGAGAGACAAGGAACATAAGTATCACAAACTTTCTTACGACGAAATGTGGAGAATCATTAAACGCGACGATCCGAAGGTTCAACAGACCAAGAGGGAACTTGAAAAGAGTGAATCCAACCCGTTGTACGGCTCAGTTCCCATGTCAGGTACTCAGGTAGAAGACTTTGGCAATACTGATCTTAATGACAGAACCAAGGCATTGATGATTGAAGAACTTGGCTACAGCGAAAAGGATTTTAAGTAGTTGATTCTTATTTTATTTCACAATCTAAATTATGCCTACAAAACACAGATTGCCGGTCAATCCTCGTATTGAGTATTGGGCTAAAGTTGCATCAACAGCTTTCGCTCCGATGGATGTAGTTGCATCCGCAGAAGATGCTTCACAGAATACTTTTGCCGCGATGACAGCGACAGCAGCGAACATTCTTGGCTTTATTAACCAAGAAATTCTTTCCACAGATAGCGATTATGCAAGTGAAACCAAGGTCGGTATTCTCGTCGATGAAGACGGAGTGTTTGAATTTGATGTTGATACGGGAACCGCCGACGCAAATGATGAAGGCGGCTTCATTGACGTAGACGACACCGCGCCAGACGATGCGGTAGATGTCACAGCATCAACAGAAGATCACTTTCAAGTAACCGCATTTTTATCCGGTACTCTCGTTCAGGGTCGAGTTGCAGTCTGGTCACACAGACAGCCTCCTGTTATTCGATAGTTTTTCCCCTCTAAATTATGTTCACAACAGTAACACAACTGGGAGCTGCACTGGCTAAGAACGCCAATGTCGCTTTTGACGCGGGGATGAAAAACTCTCCGCAAGCAGGACGAATGATGTTTATGGTCAAGAAAGTAAAAGACAAAATATCAGAGTCCGATACATGGGAGTACGACCCCGTAGCAAGAAACACAGGTGAAGGTGGCGTGTACGCCTCTTCCGACCCTGTAAAGGGTTTCAACCTGATACTTACTCAGGCAAAATTCACGCAATCATTTGAGCAGACAAAAGAATCAGGCATGTACGACAAGTACAATGTCGCTGAGTCTTTGCGAGGAGTCCAAGGTCTTGGCACTTCTTGCGGTCAGCGTTTTGAAATGGACTTGCAGTTACTTATCGGTAACGCAACTTCTTCGAACTATACCGACATCGACGGTACTGTTATCTCAACGCAGAACGCAAACTCAGAGAATATCGCAGCAAATACGCACACCGTTCGTTCGGGCGGAACGTATGACAACCTTGACGCATCCGCTTTCGGTCAAACGGGATTGGAAGCAGACGAGGTGCTATGGAGAGCGTTTATCAACCACGACGGTGGTCAAACAGACTCCGTATCCACTCACATCTACACCACTAAAAAGTCAGGTGTAGTAAACCTCGTGGATGAATACAGATTCGCTAAGGGGCACGTTGAAGATAACTCACTCGGTTTGAACGTCTTCAATACAAACTTCAACCGCGCTCAGGGTCAGCGTTACGGACACATCATCATGGAATACCTTGATGCAACGTCCACCCGTGGAATTGACACGGCAAAAGATGACTACTGGGGTACTGTGAAGGCAGGTGCAAACAGCCTTCGCGCAGAAGTCTCACAGAATCCTGTTGTGTACGCTCCTCAACTGGTTCAGCGAACTCGTAATGTTCTTATCCAAACGGATACACACTACGCTTACGGTGTCAGAGACTCGTTCCACATTTCACAGCACAACGCTTAGTTTCTTCCCCTACTCATTATGCCCTCAGCAAGAAATGTCACAACAACGACGCTCATCGTAGCGGCAATCGGGCTAAGCGCAACGAACGTGGCTGTGCTCAACGGACTCCGCAACACCGCAGCAACACCTGAAGATTATCAAGGGCTGGCTGTCATGACGGAAGATTTAGTGTTTCTCACAGGAGACAATGCAACACCTGCTATCCGACTTGATCAGCAAGATGCACTCTCTTTTCAGGCGGACGCAGACGTAGAGTTTGGTTCGGGTGACTTGAACTTCAACAGTACAAGAAACCCGCAGCCGCTCCTTATGGACGGTGACGTTACCTTCCACGGTACAGACCGTGTGACAATGGCAGCACCAACTGGAAATACGAACCAGTACATTGCAGCCGCAGTGAATCCGTTTACGGGAACAGGTATTGTCGTAGGTCGAGCCACCACCATACTCTGTGACGGAACGCCAAATAGCATGGCAGGAGACGTATCAATTATGACTTCTGCAACAGCCTCTGGCACAGTACTTGCTTCCGACGATAACAGAGCGATAGCAAGCGGTAGCATTATGACCTTCTCAGGATTATATCTTGTGCCGAAAGATCAGTACTTTGGCATTGTATCCGCCTCCGGTTCTGACGTGACTCGTGGAGCACCCGATTGCGACCTTATACCCTATTGGGTAGAAGTTTAGTCCCTTCACTCTGCTCTCTTTACGAGAGTAGAGACGAGTGGATTACTATTATTCCCCCCCTCACTCATGCCTATATCAGCATACGACGAAGAAAAACAGGTCGCAGGAGGTCGACCCGATATTCAGAAGCTCATTAAAATGGGCATGCTCAAGCCCGAAGACATTGACCCCATAACAGGTCAGCGCAAGGGCGCACAATCAAAGTATGTTATCCAAACTCAGCGAGTGAAGAACCCAGAAACAGGAAAGTATGAAATGATAGAATTGAAGGTCAACATTGGACACGTGGAAAACCCAGACTGCAAGGGTTGGAGAATAGGTCTTACTCCCGAAAAGTACTGGAAGATGTTGGAAGAGCAGCACCACAATCACACTTTCAGGAATCGCAAGGACACTTATGCCCCCGAGCTTACGGCAGAAGAGGCTAATCTCTTCTCGAAGTGGCTTGATGATAATATCGAAGTTGTCGAAGACAAAGAAGACGATGAGGTGCCGAAGCATCCAGTTGTAAGAGCAAAGTCGAAAGCCATAAAGAAGGCAGTGGCAAAAAAGGCAGAGGGTAAATCGTCAGATACTGGAAAAACCAGTGAATCAACTGAAGAAGTGCCAAAGAAAGTAGGCAGACCGAAGTCCCCAACTTCCGATGAATAATGCAGCAATTCTCCTTTATCGCCGTAAATACGATTATAACCAAGGCGTTAAACGAAACGCTAGGTAGCTCCACGCCTACGCAGTCTGCACTGCTGAATCCTGCCCTTATACAAGAATTGAACCGCATAAATAGAGAGTTTGTGCGTGCGCCCTCCACAAAGGGCGACAATGACCATTGGAGCTGGATGGGACAGGAGGAGAAGATATTCCCCACGTTCAACGCTACGGCTCTTGACGGGGCTATTGCAGCCTCAGCAGCTACCTTTGACGTGGATAGTGCCAGTAATTTTCCTTCATCTGGTCGTGTTTGGATAGAAACAAGCAAGGATGCAGTTGATATTGTCGATTTTGAGTCTGTTGCAAGTTCTACAGTGACCGTTTCCACCACGAGTGGAGATGAAACGGTGGATATAGCCCACGACGATGCAGCTCACGTTGAACTGCTCTATGCACTCCCCAGCGACTTCGCACAGGTTGTTGAATTGTTTGTAGACAGTATTGAGTATTTCTCCTCAAAGACGGGACAACTCCCCATAGGGAGGAGGTACGAGTTGCGCGGAGGGTATATTCTCTTTCCAAGAGATATTGGTACAAGGGACGTTACTCTCCGCTACGAACGGGGAGCGACTGATTTAGATACGGGTAACGAGTCGGCAGACTTACTGCTGGCAACGCAGATACCCGAGGACTTCATGGATTATCCCGTATTCAAGCTCATGGCGTATATACAAAGGAATAGAAGGAAGTCCGATTGGACGACATATTTACAGCTTGCTGAAAATGCACTTGATGAAGCACTTACCTATGATTTGAATTATTCAGATAACTATATTTATGCCGATTAGTATTAAAACAGAGGCAATCCGCAAGCTCGATGAAACATCGGGCAATGAAAACCTGCCCGCAGATACCTTGTTCAAGGCTATCAATGTTCGTTTTACGAATGAGGGACGGGCAGAAACGAGACTCGGTTCACGCAAACTAACCAATCTCGGCTCAAATGCGAAAGTGGACAATATTCATACGCATCATCCTACCGAAACAATGTTTGCAAAATCAGGTACAGCTATCTATCAGTCTAAAGACTGGGAAGATCATGCGTATACTATAGGGGTGACAAGGACAGCATCGGAAATTGATGCACTTGAGTCCGTAGCCAAGAACGTCTACGCCACCAATCAAACAGACTCCTTTCTACGAATAGCAGTATCGAAAGTAGCAGCTATCAATTCAGGAACAGGAACATTCAGTGTGACAACAGGTGACGGTGAAAACTTCTCATCTGGGACAGTGTATATACGAGGAACAGCCATAACAGGCGGTACGATTTCTACCGATGATTTTAGCGGTACGTCAGGACTGACAGCTTCAATGGCTGTAGGTGATATTGTCACGCAGACCAGTACGCCAAGCGGAGCACCGAAAGGCAACGCCATAACGGAACTGGAAGGTTCTACTATAGTGAGTAACAAGGCTGCAAAGCCGTCTGCGGTTCATTATTCTGCTGCAAGGACTGACGTACATCCGGAGTTTGCGTACGACTTTACAGCCAACGGAGCGGGTGTGAAGGATGCTATTTCCGGTGCGATAGCACTGGGAAAAGTGAAAGGCGGTATCCTTATCGGAACAGATAGAAACATCTTGTTCTCACCTGGATTTGATGTGAACACAGGAGCATTACTATGGACGGAAGTCACAGGAGAACATGGTGTCCATAACTTCAAAGCATTCGCACAAGGGGAGAAGGTGACGTATGTATATACGAATACGAATCGCATTCTACCAATAGTGCATGACCTCAACGGCGTACAAATCCAAGACCCTCTCAACAAGAAGAAGGCTCTCGATTATCCTATCAGGTCGTTTATGAACGGACTGGACTCCGATCAATCACAATCGCTTTCTTTCTTCAATCCTATTCGTTCGGAGCTTGCGGTAACAGCGTACAGTGAAGGACTGAGTTATGATTTGGTGTTTGATGAATCGCTGGGAGTATGGTCACGGGACATCGGAAAAGCATTCTCCTGCAAGACTGTTCTCAATGGAAAAGTGTACGCAGGTTCTGATAACACGGACACTATTTACGAAGATAATTACGGAAGGGTGGATGATACGATACCGATAGAATCATTCTTCACGACTGGGCTTCTCACATCGAAGCCGAAAATGTCCACATTTGAATATAGTGGAATGATATTCAGCGGACTCATGTCACCGACGGGAGAATTTACGCTGAAAATACGGGCAAAAGACGATGAAGTGACGTATGTATTTACTGCTGCATACATGATTGACCAGGGGTACATGTCCGCAGAAGGCGGAATGTATGTCGGTTCTGGGAATATAGGGCATCATCAGATAGGAGGCTCAGGAAGCGTAGTGGAAGTATCTCCGTTTACCATTCCTTTTGATTTCATTTTGGAAGGGCAAAACATTCAAATTGAGATTGAGGTGACTGATGAATCAACAACATTCGCTTGGGGGGATTTCATTATCAATCCTCCCGAAGCTGATTTACTTCTCTTACCCTCAACTTAAATGAAGTACTGGAGATATTATCTATTGGCAATCATGGTATTGGGACTCTACACAGCTCCTTTCACAGAGGCACTGGAATCAGCGAAGTCCTATACCGTCTATAACTCTCCTCCGCTGAGATTTAATGTGGGTGTAACCACAACGCAAACAACAGGCATTGAGCTATCTGCTCCTATCAGGAACGGAGAAAAGGTAGTGTATCCAGCTACATCAGGAGGAATTTTACATGTGAAAAACACTCGATTTGAGGAATACATTTATTATGCAAGCGGCTCAGTGGCTAATGACTTGGATGTTACTTTGTACGGAGTCGTGAGAGGATACTGCTGGGACAGAGACACGTTTGCATCATGTGAGACAGGGCGTACATGGGCAAAGGGTACTCAGGTTACTTTGGTCAATGACATGAGGATGTATAACACGGCTCTCAGACGTGACAGAGAGATACAGGCAGAAGGAGAAGGCAAAATACTCTCAGGCTCAGGTACTCCGCTCATTAACGTAGGCTGGTTCACGACAGCTCTGAGAGACGCAATGACGAACGTAAAGAATGGTGATATTATCGGAAACTCCACTCTTGGTATCTTTCAGCAACGCGCGGGTGGTTCATGGATTTCATTCGGCTCCGGTGGTGATCTAAACGCCACCACGAGCGTCGCTGGTAAGGTAGAACTCGCGGACACGGGTTCTCTTATCTCCCTATCAGCCACAGGCTCTACAGGGGCTTCTAACGTCATTACAGCCATTCTCACCAGTATGACAGGAGGACTGAGTAGTGACATAGGGAAAGTGCCTATACTGAATGCAGATGGGGTTGTTTCCACATGGATAGGGGGCACGGGGTTATCAAAACCCTCTTCAGGTTCAATTCTGCTCGCACAAGGAAGCGGAGCTATGAAGGTTCTTCCAATGGGAAGTAATGGTCAGGTACTGACAATGAGCGGTACGCGATTAGTCTTCAAGGCAGCGACTTCTACAATCGGCATCACCGTAGGAGCACAGACGAAGCTAGGGGATAGCACAACTCAGGCAGAAACGGGCACTATTATAACCATCCCCGCCGCACAATTTAATTCTGCGAATGATGTCATTAAGGTGACAGTAAGAGGGGGGTTTTCTGCTAATGCGAATACTCATGTTACCAATTTCGTGCTTGGCACGAACAGAATCGCATCGTTTTCTGGCTCAGAGTTGAACACAGAGGGTGCTACCTATCCTTATGATGTCGTTTTGTATCTTCAAGCGACTGCGATAGGCGCAGGCGGCACGATAGTTACGACTGGTACTTCCACTATAGGGGACTCCACCC
>Ga0100403_1001317_pt1 | contig 22636 bp, 7 predicted proteins | sample CryGeymet201501t_FD_83663 | JGI IMG/M metagenome (GOLD analysis project Ga0100403, IMG submission 83663) | Groundwater microbial communities from Crystal Geyser aquifers in Utah, USA - Crystal Geyser metaG 2015-01t | ecosystem: Environmental > Aquatic > Deep subsurface > Groundwater | place: USA... | reverse complement strand
GAGCTTTCAACCGCTACGTCTTGACGTTTCGAGACACAAGGACTGCAGATGAGTTTTTGCAACAGGGTCAGGCCACCTATGACCAAGCCAACCCCAACGATCCCGAACTCGGAGCCGATCGTGCAACCGAAGACGTGGGAGAGTCTTTTGATATTTACGTAAACGCGGTTGATCAATATTTCAACCTTGTTCCTACTCATGCACCAAGTGCATCGACTCTATCTTTAATGCTCGATGGAACTGGAGTCGTAGACATCGCCACAAACCTCAGCTTCACGAATGGTGTCGCAACGATAAGTGGCTGGAGTTGGAATATAGCATCGGTAGATGCTGGGGAAGACCATATCGTCAGAATGACGGACGGCTCTAGAACTGACGAGAGAAAGCTACGCTTACTACCGCTTCTAAAAATCAACTCACTGGCCTTCGATCCGCAACCCAAGCCGATCCACTACGCAAGTCCTAGCAATCCGCTGACCTCGGCTGTTCCGGGAGAACCGTTTAGAGTTGCCTTCCTCGATAAATTTGGAAACCGCATTTGGAACAAAACCGGTTCCTCAAACTGGTCTATCACTCTTGAAGCAGAACTTGATGAAGTGAATGACACAGCTTCCAACAGCCACCGAGGTGTTGATCCCGAAGATTATACGGATGTGGAGATTAACCAAGGTTGGGCAAGATTCCCTAACTTTAGCTATAAAAAAGATGGTGACTTAGTGATCGTTGCAACAACGGCGGCTAATATCGTCACCGCTGACACCGAGTCCGGAATTCTACCTCTTTCTGTAGAGAGTAGTGTTGTTGAAGTGAGACCACAAGCGGCCCAGGCAGCTACAATATGGATGGCTGGCCAGAGCAAACCACTCGATTATGGCAACGGCAATATCAATAATGTTGTAAGCGGCACTCCAACAACCATTGATTCTGGAACCGAGATTTTTGTAGAGATCCATGCCCTCGACGAGTTCAACAACCTTTCATCAGATGAAAATACGTCCTTTATCTCTCCCGAACTATGTATCGATGATTGTGGCGGCGGAAGTCCTGTCATGGCTACACTTGGAGTCGATTACGAGATTGAGAATTGCGATTTCATTCTGGGAACTGATGCGATACCTGCGAATGAATCTCAATGCCAAAGTCGCTCTCAAGCCTACGTTTGGAAAAATGGAATTGGGTACATGGTGCTCCGAGTTTATACGGCTGGACAGTACCAGCTTCGTTCCAGAGCTTACCCAGGTAACAGCCCATTTGGTTCTGCATTTGATGTGAATGTGGGCACACCATCGCAGATCGCACTGAGCCACAACACTCAAACAATTCGAACTGGTAAATACTCGAGCCTTGCCAATGCTATTGATCCTGCTACGCCGTTCCCAACCGACATTCAAGCGGGAGAAGTCATCCCCTTTAATGTTAGCTTAAGGGATGCTTATTTCAATCTTGTGACAGATGCAGCCGGCGATGGCCGCTCAGTCGAGATCACTTCTCTCTTTGCCAATACCATAAATGCGGACCTTGGAAGTACCGTAGTACTCAATGACGGAGAAGCGTCCACAAATATCACTTTCCGTCGCGCCTCACCTGCGGCCCGCATTTATGCAAAAGACCTAGGTGCCCCGCCCCTCCCCGGCACGACTTTAAATCCTCTTCAAGGAGCAGGCTACGGCAACACCTATCCTTCACAAGCATTCATCGTATCCCCAACCGATCAAAGAAATATTATCGTCAAGTTGCCTGGCCAAACACTCGTCGAAGGGGTTCCTAACTTCGCTGACGTGATCGTCAATGACAATGCTGGCACTTTAAATACTCCGGCGGAGCATCAGGCTGGAGCTAGCTTCAGCATCAATGCCTACATTGTTGACCAGTTCGGAAATATCGTAACAACTGAAAATGGTGTTCGTGCAAAATTTATTACAAGTGACCCGGCGGACTTCGACGGATTGACAGCAAACTTTTCCGCAGGCCAGACCCTCTTCAACCCGGTAAGACCTATCAAAACTTCTGAATCGATGGCCTACTCCTTTTCCAACTCAGCTGCTATCTTAGCGGCCGATCCCAATGCTCAGGTTGCAGCAAGCAGCGAACACACGCTTCGCATTCAGCCTATCGATGAAGATGGTGATGACATCAGCGTCAGTGCTGACAATGGCGCCACCTATAGCCTCAATAACTCTGATGCCTTTACAGTCAATCCAAGCAATAGTCTCTCGCAGACGATCGTTCACGTCCCTGCAATGACTTGGCATCCTGGTCAAGAACAAGGCAACCGCGACCTCGCCATCTTCGGAACGACTGAAAGTGAATATGCAGGCGAAGCCTTGAGCGATATCAAGGTTTATGTAACAGACCAATACTTCAACTTAAAAACATCTGAAACAAGCACGATCTATCTCTCTGACGACCTTCCAATAACGGATACAAATTCTGTTGGGTATTCCACTGGAGTTGGCGCGCCACCGAACTACAGCAATTATGCAATCGGTCCTTATTCTATTGTTGCGGGTATCGCGCAGATTACGGACTCGTCATTACCTCAATACATTTTCAACAAACTAGGGACTAGACAAATTGTTGTGATGTCAGACTACCAAGACAAGGGACGTACCGACAAAACTGGTGACACCAACCTTTTCGGTTATTCACCGGACATCGAAGTTATCTCGGCAGCGGCTGATCACTTATTTGTTTCTCTTGAGCCTGCTACGGAAATTCCAGCGGGCCAAACATTCTCCGTCTCCGCTGAAGTGCAAGACTTTAGAGACAACGTGGTGTCGGACCCTAACAATCCTGACTCCACAGCTGAGATATCGCTCTACCTTATCGACCATTTGGAATGGACTACAAATGGGTCCCCCGACCTCAACTTTTCCAACATCGACACCTACCGTGCTGATTTGGTGAGAGATGATGATCAACTTCTGCTAAAGGGTACGACAAGCAACAACGCTAACTCCGGTATTGTAAATTTCCCGAATCAGCTTCGCGTTGAGAGGCAAGGTGAAAACTTAGCCATTGCCTTCATCAAAGAAGACAATGCTGGAGTTTCCGACGGCGGCGTAGGGATTCTCTCGATCGTCTCAGATAGTTTCTCTGTCACTAATGGACCTCTCACAACTTTTGATATCGCCTATGGATTTACAACTGATACCAATAGTGACTCAGAGAATGACGCCTCTATCGCGGGCGAAGTCACGACACTTACCATCACGGCGCAGGACCAATTTGGCAACACTGTAGAAAATCTTAGCGAAGGCCTTAGCCCTGGAGATGGCATTCTCGCGACGTTTACAAGCACTGATCCCAGGTTAGAGTTCAACGATATTGGTGTCAGCCGAACCGACACTTATGTTGAGGGAACAAGCACAAACTCCACGTGGAATTTTAGATTTGAAGACGCGGATGACGGAGTCAAAACTTTCAGTAACATCGCCTTTACCACAGCGACCGAAGGTCATACTCACATCGATGGACTCATGCCTCCAGATCGTCACACGATCAATGTCAGTGCAAACGCTGGAGCTGGTGTGAAGACCGGATCAATCAACAACGTTGAGATTCTCAATGATGGCCTCAGCACTTTCGCTATCATTTCTGCAGACGGGGAGAACCAAGTCGCGGGAGATTCTGTTAGCACTATCATTGTGTCGGCACGAGACGAGTACGGAAATCGCTACCATCAATTCACAGGAGTCGTTTCTTATACTTATGAGTATGATGTGAACGGTGACGGCAATGCTGATTCCATCCCTGCTTACGCTCAAGCAAACCTTCCGACTGGAGGTAATTTAAATTTCCAAGCAGCAGAGAATGGTCAAAAAATCATTATCGATACTGTGACATTCTACAAAATGTCACTAGCTGCCGGTGCCAACCACCCTCACAATTTGAGCGTCAACCGCTTTGGAGTCGAATATGATGATGGTGTTGATGTCATAAGTGCTGTCAAAGAAGACTGGATTGTCGACCACGGATCCGCTGACTTCATGTCGAAGGATCTGCTTGCAGACAACCAGTATGAGAGAGTGAATCGCCAACTTGGATCCGGCCTCGACGGATCCAATACAGAAGTAGAAGTCCCAGCGATCGCTATTTACGACAGATGGCTCAACCCCATCGACAACGCACCTGTTACTGTCACCGTCACAACAAATCTCACTCGGCTTGGAGTCGGAGGCGACGTCGTTAGCCAGGGTAGCATCAACGCCTCGGCTTCCGCAGCGTTGACCACGGACTTCAATGGTAGGATCGATCTCAGTGGAGCCGCCCGACTTGATGGTGCAGGCAACATGCCGTTGTGGGTGCTCTCCAATGTTAGTGGGGCTAATTCGTTAGAGTTCAATTATACGGGCGGTGCTTTGCCGGAAAATACATCCGACCCTCTTAAGAACGATGGAAACACGGGAAGCAATCTCGAGATTTACTCCGCAGTTGCGGTTCCCGGTGAAGCGGCTGAGTTTGCCGTCGTCACAGCTCCGACCTCCCCTGTTCTAGCAGGACAGGGATTCAATAAGTTTGACTCTGGACTCAAAGCCGCAATCGCCGATGAGTTTGGTAACTTTATCACAAACAACACCTCGGTAGATCCCGAAGGACAGAACTATATCGACAACCATCCGTACGTCGCACAAAATTTTGCCGCTGTTCTTGCTTGGGGTGGAACGATTAATTCCAACGCTTACAATGCTAGAGTTGAGGCTTACTCTGATACCGCTTGTTCTATCGTCATGACAGGAAGCATCCGAGACCTAGCTACTCCCGGAACTGCTGCAACTGACGAATTGGCCGATGCGGGTCGTATCGTTAGCTTCATCGGAGCCAACGCAACCGAAGTTCCGCTAAACGCTGAACAAGGTACCATATACCTAGGAATTAGCTCCGCAGCTAGTCCGCACAGTTCCCTCGCCCAAGCCTGTGTGCCCATCACTCTTCGCGGAGCGAAACCCAATCGCCTCGCGTGGGCCCAGAAACCTGAGATCACAGCCGGTCAAAAAGTTAATGAGGCATTTGCCACTCCGGCCCAAGTAAAGATCATCGATGAATTTGGTAACCAAGTTCCAGAAACCTATGCAAGTTCCGTAAGGCTTGAGCCTTACCTAGCAACCGCGCCGGGCTCGGATGACGCCCTAGCGTGTACCGGTGGTCAACCGTCTGCTCCTTTCCAAGACCTCTGGACTGTCGGCGGCACACAAGACACGACTCACACCGTAACAAACGGTCTAGCTGATTATGGTCTGCCAGGATCAGAAGTAACACATACTTTTGCGAACGCCTTCTTCGTCCAAGCGGAAGTCATCGGAACTAGTGTAGAACAATGGAATTATAATTCTGGTAGTGACTCATTTGTGAAACAAAACGGCGTCGCATTGACGCCTATTTGTTCCAACATCGCAATCGACCTTGATACATCTCCTTCACGATTAGACCTAAGACAAGGTTCAGAAACGGCTCCAACATTTGCTTCGCCCAAAACAGCAGGCGATAACTGGGAGAGCATCACAATCTTTGCAGAAGATGCTTACGGAAACCTTTTCGATGCAACCACAGCTTCTTTTAGACTTCGTTGGCAAGCGTTTGAAGACAATACTTGTAATACACCAATTAGCGGATACGATTTTGTTTCTCCGGAAACGACGTTTACTGCGGGACAGGCGGTAGCTACTCCAAGATTCAATCACTCATCCTACAAAATGGGCGGCAAAGACGTGTATATCGGACTATGGTTGTACAACGGTAGTTCTGAGACGGCTCTTGACGGAAGGACCGATGGGCAAGCTCCTATATACGCAGCATCTGGAAGGCAGAACGCTGGTAATAATGTTGGTGGAGAGAGACTGTGTCTGAGCACTGGCGGCACTGACAACGCTGTTACGATCAATCCTCAGGAAGTCATTCATGTCGGCAACTCAACCTTCGAAAGAGCTAACGCTGTTGCCCTAGCAGGCTGGGACACCAATCCCACCTACAATGAATTCAACACAGTCTCCTACACGCTAAAGGACCAATACAACAACCCCATTCCTGGAATTGATTTGCTACAAGCAACAGCAAGTTCTACCGCCTCAGAATATCACCTTAGAATTTTTGACCAAAGTAGTACGGAAGAAGTCCGTGGAGTCTCAGCTCGGGTGAAGGATGATGTCAACTGCGCGGCTTCAAACGCTGACGGCGAAGGCTCATGCAAAATATACGTAAGTAAAACTGGAATTAAATACATCGAACTTCAACGAGGCGACGACACTCCCGTTACTCAAACAAGCAACTTCAACGTTGAAGCCAATACGGCTGTTAAGATCCTCCTCGCATCAGGCAATACGAACGACACACGCGCTGGTATCGCCTTCAACTCCGAGATCGGTGGCCTAACCGCCACTATCGTCGACGATTTTAACAACCCCGCACGTGAAAGCGGAGCGGCAAATGGTGCCGACGCTCAAATAGGTGATACTCTCGCACTGGAGGCGTACAAGTATACGGGAAGTTGTTCCACTTCAACCGTGGCAGATGACGCCCTAGTTGACCCTGATAACAGTGCTTCGACAGCGGCAAGAACTTTCACCACGACGAGCTACCGCAACCAGTCAAGCATCATTGATTACAATCTATGCCTTAGAGCCGTTGATTCAAACTCTGGTTTAGCGGCTTCGAGTCTCATTGGTCCTATCAAGATCATTCCTGGTGTGCCGTATGACCTCAGACCTGCTCGAAGTGCTGATAACACAAGCGCATTGAATGCGAGCCAGATCTTGGCATGGGATAGAAGCTCAAGTCATAAGACCGTGACCATTTCCGGAACCCAAGTTGGTGCAAGCCCAAGCCCGCAAGCTTCAGCTTATGTGACCGACGAATGGGGTCACCCCATACCTAACTATGCAAGCGTTGAGTGGGAAATCACCGCAGGTGAAGGTACGCTACAAGGTGTTCAAGGAGATAACAATCCTGCATCGCTTAACACCGGTGCGGGCGGAAATACGACACCAAGCTGGCAGTTAGGTTTCTCCACATCTATCAACAATCAACTTACAGTGACGCAAAACGCTCTTCCAGGAAACAAGACCCTCACGTTTGAAGCCACTCCAACGCCTGCCACTCCGGCGAAATTCATCTTCACTGCAGATAAGACTTCAATGAAGGCAGGCGAAAAAGTAGCGCTAACAAACGTTGTGGCCACCGATGCTTACGACAACCCTTCCGTTGGATATATTGGAAATGTCACATTCAGCTTCGTTCCCAGTAGTGCAGCCCCAGCTCATTATACCGGTGCAGCGAGTGAAATATCCGTCGGAGGCACACCACAAGGCACCGACTCATTTACTTTAGATTTCTCTGGCTCCAATGACGAAGAGCAAACTTTAAATATCGAAGCACAGTTAAATCTTATGGATGATCATGTCCTATCTATCGATAGTATCAACTCAGGTGGCACTATGGAGATCAATGTGGCGGATAGAATCTCAGTTGCCGTTGATCACGATGACGACCCGGCTCAGTTTAGAATTGCCTCTGACTCGGTAACGAGTTTCTCGGGTGAAGTTCAGCAGATCGTCACGGCTCCAATCAAACCAAGAGTTCGTATCACGGATCAATTTGGAAATGCGGTCGACGCTTGGCAGTTTGATGATGGAAGCGGGGCGGACCTAGAGTCTGCGGGGCTTTTGGTATCTACAGCCGGCACAGGCGACTCCGCCTCAGCTGAGATCCAAGCTACGTCGACAACTGACATTAATGGATTCATTGAGATCGATTGGACTCTAGGGAACATAAAAACAACTCAAGACGAACTGACTATTTCAAAAACAGGAAGTTCGGACATCGATTACAACACGATCTCAATCACAGCTGCAGCTCCTAACCATCTCATCGCCAACTCCTCAGTTGATCAAGGCGGCATAGAGCAAGAAGTTGGAGCTGCCGTTTCAGCCACTCCATCAGTTCAAGTCCGCGACAGGTATTCAAACCTCGTTGAAGATGGCGTACAAGTTAGATTCACAATGGGAACAGGTGATGCCTTCGATCGCCTTAACACTTCAGTGAATGCCCCGGTGACTGTAGGCACCGTCAACGGAATTGCCTCTCTTACGAATTGGGTCATCGGCCATGATGCAAGTCTAGAATACTCAGTCATCGCTGATAGCGCTAGCGCCGCCTTCCCGAACATCGATTCCCTGGGTGACTCAAGCTTAACATTTACGAGCCCCGCTAAGGCAAAGCCCGCCACAAAGTTCGCGATCGTCTTGGCTAGCTCAAATGTCGTAGCTGGCGATGCCATCGGCATCACATCAATCACGGCACAAGATCAGTGGGATAACACTGATCTCACTTTCAACAGCAGCACTGCACTTTCGTCGACGGGGCATGTAGGTTCCAATGCCGCCACCTTCTCAGCTAGCCCCGTTACGGCATGGACCAACGGAGTAGCTAATACGCCGGGAACGGTAACTTTCCGCTCTTGGACGAACAACACCAGCAGTGCGATTGTTACTGCAACAAGTGGCGGAGTGACTGGATCATCTACAACGGTAACCGTTGACCACGATGACGTTGCAGCGAAAGTCGCTCACGTCGGAGCTGAAGATGGCACAGGGTATCTAGGGATTGCTGGCGAAGAATCCAAGAAATCTTCAGCCAAACCTCGTATCCGCATTCTTGATGCCTACGAAAACCCTATCGACAACTTCCCTGGCGTAGGACTCTCAGGAACAGTTAGCTTCACAGACACCACTGACGGTGGAGCGGGATCGACTCCAAACAGCGGTGCCTTGGTCGGCCAAACTGATGGCAACGGTGAAATCGACTTTACCTGGACCCTGGGCGACAAAACACCGGAGCAAAAAATCACAGCGTCTTTACCTAGTGGCTCGGCTGAATTCACCTCTAACGTTTCAGGTGCCGCTCCCGAAACCATTACTCTAACCAGCACCGTCAACAGCAACTATAACGCAGGATCCTCAGTCAGTGCTGTTTCAATCTTGGTCGAGGATAGTTTTGGTAATAGTGTTCCCGCTGGCTACCCGATCACCTTCACGGTGACTAGCGGCGGTGGTTCCATTTCTGATGCGGCATCAACACCAAACTCAGCGACACCGATTGCATCATTTACAATCAATACCGATGCCAGTGGAGTGGTGACTCTCGACACCTGGAACTTCGGAACAAACTCTGATTTAAATCAACAACTGACTATTTCTCATCCATCTGTCACGACTGACCTCGTGATCGATGTGGATATCGACCCACTTCCTGCGAACAAATTCGAAATCAAACTAGCTCACACTGGTGTCATTACTGCTGGCAGCCCAGTCACGATCACTTCAGTTACAGCTCTGGATCAATATGGAAATATCGACGACACCTACGATGAGGAAGCCGCCTTGAGCTCTGAAGGCTATGATACAACTCGCGAGAACTTAGGGGCTGAATTCAGCGATGCGGATAATACGATTAACTCTGGCAATTGGAGCAGCGGTGTGGCAACAGGTCTTGGAACGGTCACATTCCGATCCTTCACCGTGGGCTCAGCCGCAACTGCAAAAGTTGTCGTAACCGCTCTGGGTATCGACGGGACTGCCAATATCTTACTTGATGGCGCTGACTCTACCGTTGCCGGCTTCGACATTGGTCACGCGGCAGCTGCAAAAATGGCCGCGATTTCTTCTCCTGCGAGTGCTGTTGTAGGCAACATCGTTACCGCTGTCGTAGAAGTACGAGACACTTATGGCAACCCTGTTCAGGGCTATTCTAATAATGGCGTTCTAGATCCTAACTCGGGTGGCTCTGCGATTTTTGCAGGAAACACAGGAGCCAACGGTCAAGCCAATATCACCTGGACTCTAGGCACGGGTGTAGGCACACAAGAACTCACTGAAACCCTCAGCCCAAGTGCGAATGCGACATGGACGATCACAGCTGACCACGACGTCATTGACTACCTCGAAATTGTTCAAGGCAATAACCCGACACAATTGGCAACAGTGAAGTCTGAAGTTGGCACGCTCCTTCAAGTTCGTGCTCGCGACCGTCACGGCAACTTAGCTACGGGCCTTCCTGTAGAGTTTAGGGTCACGGCTGGTGGCGGCTGTGTGACGAGCGGATGTAGTGTGGATCCTGCGACTGTGATCAGCACAGATGTCACAACAGACGGCACGACTGCGATTGCCCAGCTCGACGCTTGGAAACTCGGTAAAACTGCCGGCACTACCAATAACACGCTCGTCGTAGGCGCTGATGGCGGAGGCGACTTCCCAGGCAGTAGTGGTGATGGCTCTGTCACTTTCATAGCCTCTTCAACAGCAGGCGCTGCCGATCACTTCCTGGTTGAACTAGACCAATACACTAGTAACGCTGGCGAAGCTCGAAAGATTACTCGACTTGAAGTTCAAGATGATGAGAACAATACGGTGCTTAACTATGGTGGAACAGTGACTCTTAGTGTGCCTAGTCCTGACGGCACTTACCCGCCAGTCTTCAGCGGCACCACTATTGTATTTGACCCTTCAGATAACGGGGTCCTTTCCGACTCTGGTACCGGACTAGCTACTGTTACCTTCAAAAAGGCCGGTATGAAAGTCGTGAGAGCGACTCAAGGTGGCGCAACTGGCGACTCTGGCACTGTGACCATTCAGCCATCACTCAATGGGAATCTTTATACTCTAGGGAGTGTTAGTGGCCCATCGACTGGCATCGTCGGAGCAGAGCCTGCAACGCTTCCAATAATCAGAATTCTAGACGAATTTGCTAACCCTGTTCCCGGAATCAACAATTCCGATTTTGTTGCAGTCGGCGTAAGTGATCCAAGTGGTAGCATCACACCTGCCGCGACGTCTGGCACCGCCGGCTCAAGTTCAGGACTTGTCGGATCAACAAATGCTAATGGTGAAGTCGAAGTCCAATGGACTCTTGGTGAACTCGCAGATACAAATGCACACAGCCTTGAGGTTTCAGTAATTAGCGGCAGCTCCGTGACCTTCACTGCATCTGGCACTCACGCAGCCCCCAACAAGATTGTCCTGGTCTCCGGAGATACGGCTCAACATGCTACCGACTCGTCAAACTTTTTTGCGACTCCTCTCGTGGCTGAGGTGCAAGATATTTTCGGCAACCCGATCTTGTCTGGAACAGCTCCGACAGTTGAAGTACAACTTCACAACAACCCGTTCTGTGGTTCTTTGGTCGCGGGCTCTAACCTCGGAGGCCAAAGCATTTCACTTTCGAATGGCCAGGCTAGCTTCCAAGATCTCAGCTTTAACATGGATTCCACCGGCGGAACCGACGATCTACATGCTTGTGTCTTTGGGACTGGACCCAGCTCTGGATTAACAAGTTCTAGTTCTGTAGGCGTTACGATATATCCAAATGTGGTAGTGAGTCTTGATACCGCTACTCACGACCAGGGAGACTCTCCTACTTTGCTCAGAGCAGGTAGCGGCGACCCACAAACCCTATCGATTGCAGGCGGAAAAACGAACTTCACCGTTTCTCTGATTTCTGCGACGGCAGGCGGAAGCATTGGAGCAGCCACAACACGAAGTCCGACCTACACCTCTGGAAGCGGCGGATCTACTTGTCAAACTGCTGACTCCATCGAAGTGCAAACAACAGACCTTTCGCAGAACGTGACGGCGACCCTGCCTATCAACTACTCAAATGCCGTTTCCAATATTGCTTACAACGACACCCTCAGCAGCGACCCATTAAATGGAGCCAACCCAAGTAAAGCGGAAATGGAAAACTATGGTTCCGACAACTCAGATGATGTCGTCAAGACTTTCGTGATTGAAAACACCGGATGCCTCAGAACGGAGAACCTGTCTGTTACCGTTACGGACAATGGAGCCAATAGCTCTGGCAGCAATGCCGACGGTCTAGGTTTCGATTGGGATGTCACCACTTTCTGTGACGGCTCTCAGCTCAAAGCTCAAATGGGCTTTGGGGGAGATATGGCTCAAACCCGATGTTCGTTTACTGTCACATTGAACGACAATACTGATGATGCTGGGTCAACCACTGAGAACTTTAGCCTGCAGGTCACCATTAATGCTGGCCGCGGAGTGACAGAGACCTTCAACATTTCAGGCTCGAGACTCGCTCCGTAAAGAAGCATCCGCTAAGATACTAGGATGACCAAACGAAGCGCAAACATTCTAAAAGTCGTTGTATCATTCGCCATCTTTGGTGGGGTGCTCTGGTTTGCCCTGCAACCACGCGACACCAAGCTTCCCACCATCGAGGATCCACGTGGAAAGTCTCTGAATGAACTCCTTGCCGAGGATAGAAAAATCATCTTTGAACAGAAAAAGGCCTCCCCTTCTCGCACCTACAACGCCTTAGTCCGCCTTGGTCAGCAACGCGAAGAAAAGTTCCCAGAGGCCATCAAGCCGCTACTAGCCAGTCCCGGCGATGATCCACTCATTCTGCGTGGTATCGCTAGAGGCATCGGGTTTTTTGATGATGTTGTGGCTCTCGATACTTTGAAAAACCTCTCTGGGCATCCAAACCTAGATGTCCGCAAAGAGGCCTACACAGGGCTGAGCTACAAGAGAAGTCCTGCACGATTCGAAACGCTGCTTCAACGCTTCCAAGCACTGTCCCCGTCTGATAGCGAACGTCTTGACCTGGTACGCCCCCTACAAAAAACAGCTGCCGGGAATGATTTAGCAAAAGTAAGATCAATCGTCGTCGACACCTGGCTAGAAGCCCCCAACAACCGAGCGCAAATTGGATTTGTCATTTCACTCTACCCCAATGATATTGAAGTCCAAAAACAGCTCGTGAAAATGCTAAAATCCCCGTCTGAATTCAAAGCGGTTTATGATCTCGTGGTCAAAGCTCTTGCCAGTTCACAAAATCCGGAATTGAAAAAAATCGCGTGGAAACTCTTTTCCGAAACCAAAGACAATCGAGTCAGGGGGAACTTATTGAGCAATTTAAACAGACTCTGCCCCGAAAATCGTATTAATTTTGTTCAAGAGGCGCTCAAGGAGCCTGGGCAAGGTAGTGTTGTCCAAGTAGCTCTCACGCAGCTCGTAGAAATGAAACACCCAGAAACTAAAAAGATCTTGGGTGACATTCTTGGACAAGACGCTTATCCGGCAAACCTCAAATCCTTCGTAGAGACTTCGTTGATGCCTCGCTTAGATGATGGCCGCGCTGATCCCTGCCAAAGAAAATAGTCCACTTGAAACTCCAGTCAGAAAATTGACGCAATCACTAGGTCACGACGCTTCCTCCAGAAGAAATCTTTGAAAGGCACCGCGTTACCTACAAAATTCTTCATATCTTCATAAAGTCTTAAAGATTTCAGCAATAAAGACCGAATTTTCTTATGTATGAGAATCTCTGTACCATTTCTGGTGTTGTCTGTCTTTGTATTGAGCGCTTGCGGTTCTACGACAGTTCAGCTCACCTCCCAACCAGAAGGCGCTAACGTCTTCTTAAAACCTTTAGGATCAGGCTCGCAAAAAAATGTCGGAGTAACTCCCCAAACTTTGAATCTAGACGAACTAGCTGGCGAGTTAGGTGGCTCTGGTCCTATATGGGTAGAACTCACAAAAGATGGCTACACCAAAACCAGAGTTTTGCTCACTGATATGCTCGGCACAGACGTCAGCATCAGCGTCGATCTCGAAGAGATACCAGGTTTTTTCAATCAAGACATCGCTAATGAGGTTGTGGGCTCTCTCTTTACAGCCCAGAAACACATTCGCAATAAGCAATACAAAGAAGCTGAAGAGATCATCAAAAAAATAAAAGAAAAATCCCCAAATATTGCGGCGGTGTACGAGCTTGAGGGTGGATCACTCTTCGTACAAAGCAAACGAAAAGAGTCTCTAGATGCCTACAAACAGGCTTTTAAAATCAATCCCAAAAACGTTGATACCAAGCGTATGATTGATCTCCTTGAGAAAAATTTAGGAGGCAAGCCATGAATCGGCTAAAAAACCTACTCTTTACATTGATTGCAGCGGCTTCCACTTTCGCCATGGCTCAGAACGAGTCCATCGGCTGGCAGAAAGTTCAGTTAGAAGAAAAACTCAACAAAGCCATTGCGACCAGACTTTCACTGAGCTTCGCTCCAGAAAGCTTTCAAGTTTCTACCTCCATTACTCTTTCTTCGGTCGCCCAAGAAAGCTTCGCTGCAGATACCACTCCTCCAGCTGAGGAGAAATCCCCAATTCGTGCTCCAGCATCCGCTCAAAATTCAGCCAAAACCTCCATGACCATTCAGATTCCAAACATCGGTGAGATTGAGGGAATGGGAGCTGAAGAGTTCCTCGATCTTCTCACACTGCAATCCATACAAGCACAGGAATACTTCGATTCTCCTGGAACTGGACGCTCGCCTGCGAGCACTCCTCTAGCAATGCCGTCGGCAAAGATTGCAGATCTTTTCCAAAGCATTGCCTCTATTGATATCACACTCTTTATAGATGAGAGCTTAAGTGATGACGGCGTAAAACTCGCGGAACAAATCGTCAACCGTCAAATCGCTTCCTTCAAGAATCTCAATCCAAAACTTACGACTGAAAAAGGCAAAATCATTCCTGAAAAAACTCCTCCCTCACTCATTGAACAACTCAAGGAATGGGCAGGACCTGCAGGTCAGATCGTGTCTGTCATCCTACTGGGTATTTTTGCCTTGATAGGCGTCATCATCTTTTTTTCAAAATTTAATAAAATTGCCCAAGAACTTTTAGGAGTCGCTCAAAGTGTTTCTGATTCTATGCAAAAAGCATCCGATGGATTCGGCACGCTTTCCGAGGCTGCGTCTGGGGCACTTAGTGGTGGATCGGGCGATGGTGCTAGTGCCGGAGGAGCGTCTGCTGGTAGCGGCACTTCCGGAGAAGCAGGCCTAGGCGGCGGTTCTGCGGGTGGCGCAGCTGGTGGATCAGGTAGCGGTGCAAGTGTTGGCGCCTCAGCCATGGAACGCCCACAACGTGAACTCGTGGGCCTTAGTCGCTTCAAAGATCTATACAAAAGCAATGAAGCAGCAGCTATTAAAATTCTTCTTGAGTCCCTAGACTCAAGAGATGGAGCCGCGGCTTCCGCCCTAACATTCATCGCACAGAGTGCGAGCCCTGAAGAACTCACTGAACTCATGAGCAAAATAGATCAACGGGCAAAAGAGAAGTGGAACCGCGTCTTAGAAACCGCACCGACAATTGATCACTCTGTAGCCGGTGAGCTCTACTTAGAAAAAGCTCTTGCTCGCAGCATACTTTTCGTCGAATCAAAGCTCGGAAAAACGCTTGAGCAAGACCTCGAAGAACTCGGACCTGAAGAACTACAGAATCTGGTCAATAAGAACGCAGAAATTGCCCCTGCTCTTTTCAATCTATGTCCCCCTTCGGTGGTTTCAGAAACAGTTCTCAACCTTCGAGGAGAAAATGCTGACGAGATCATCCGGCTTGCTAGTAATTTTGATGTTTCTCAAATTGATAGCGTCCTCGATGCCGTAAGATCCGCAGTCTCTGAGGAAGTAAGCCGAATGAAGATTCAAGGCCCGATCTTCACCCGAAGCATCCCAGACCTCATCGCGCAGGCTAGCGCCGAACGTGAAAAGTTATTGTTCCAACTTTTGGCAGAAGGTCAGAACTGGAAATCTCTCAAATCAACATCTCAGGAATACTTTCCCTCGGAATTGATCGGAGAGCTTTCACCCGAATCACTCAAAGAGATTCTCAAAGCTATGGATACCAAAACTCAAGCCGCTGTTTGCGTCACCGTAGAAGAGACCCTGTCTCAGAAGCTATTAGCTTCCATGGGGGAACCTGGCTCACAGGCACGCGACGTACTCGATCTCGAAATGAGCAACATCACGCAGAATGAATCCCGACTAGAAGCGACAAAAGATGACGCGGATATTCATTGGTCAAAGTTCTTAAAAACCGTTCGTACCCAGCTCAAAAAGAACAAAAAACTCGAGAAGGAATCTCAACAGATTCTTGCCACCTGGATCGATCGACTTGTTTCAGAATATGAAGCTGGCGAGAACAAAGAGGCTGCTTAATGCTCCAACTCAAATCACTTGCTGTTGCCCTACTCTTTCTCTGGACTTCGAACAGCTTCGCCGTTCCGAAACAGATCTACTTCAAGACTGGCATGCTAAAAGGCATGTACAGCGGACCTAGGTCCGTAGGTTTCACCGTGATTCCCACTATGGAAGCAGAAATGGAATTTTTTTTCTCCTCAGCAAAATCTGAAATCGTAAAGTTAGTCAATGCTTACGATCTCAGCGAAGCTAAGAACAACTACACCTATATTGGCTATGGCAATCGCTATTACCTCGGAGGCCCTGCCATCAATTTTTCTGCCCAAGAATTTGGAGTCGACTACAAAAGTGGTGTTGGAATGCGCTACTATGTGGGATGGGACGCTGGCATCGCACACGTTCTTGTATTAGGCGCGACAAGCTCGCTTGACACAACAAGTGCCCTATTTCAACTGGGCATTACTGGCGGGCTCATCTACCAAATCAGTCAATCACTCGGTCTCGACATTAGCCTTGGATCAACATATGGATTCGGCTTCACAACAGTAAGTGTTGGGGGATTATCCCTGCGAGGAATGTTCGGCGTCACCTACTTTTTATAAAACTTAAAATCTTTTCTTGAGTCCAGGTGCTTGGCAATCCCTCAATTCTACGACTATCTTTTGGGTTGACGATGACGGGAACTTGAGTCTTAGTAGTCAACTCTCTCAAGAGCTCCACGCATTCAATCATTTTCTCTTTATCATAATAAGATAGGTCCACAAAAAAAAGATCATCTCTATCGATAATGTCATCTTCGATGAGCTTCCCAATTAGAGGCGTCAGCTGAGAAGGTTCCTCTAAAGTATCAGCATAAAACAATAGGTTTGGGACAGGATCTTCAACCGAACTAGCGGCGATCCGCCTGCGGAGATCTACACAATCGTCGTTGTCTTTATGGATTTTCATGCGATTCAGGACCAAAATTTTATTGAATGGCCCCTCAAGTGAATATCGCATAACGAGCATCATCCCAGTAAAGGCGATCGCCACCCCAAAAAAATAAACCACTAGTCTTTTATTCATCTATGGCTCAGATCCTTAATTCTTGGCAGCTTATTTGGTCGCATTAGAATCTACATGATATCCAATAGCTGCCGAATAGTAAAAGCCGCCTTAACATATTAAATCACAAGGCAACGGGACACATCGCTATTCCTAGATCAGAGTTTTTCCAGAGAAGGCATGGCCAAGATCTTCTTAAATTGCACGATCTTGGAAAGAAAAGCCCGCTTGCTATAGCGCCGCTCCCATCTTTCAGGCACAAAGACTTCGGCCAAATCCTGTTCAATATAATTGATGTAGTATGGCTCGTGATAATGGGCAGGAAAATTTTTTAGAGAAGCATCAAAATCTGGCTGATCACCTTTCTGAATGGAATCCACAAAGATCAGAGAGCCTCCAGGTTTGAGCACTCGCCTTATTTCTTCAGAAACAATAGATCGAACCCTTTGAGGCAATTCATGGAAAAGATACACGCAAACTATAGCGTCGAAAGTCTCAGCAGGAAAGGGAAGAGACTCCGCATTGGCCTCCACAAAATCCACACCCGTGTAGTCGCTCAAATTCTTTCGAGCTTTTTTCAAATAATACGGACTCAAATCACAAACTGTTAAATGAGAGTCGGGAAGATTGTCTTTGATCTCTCTAGCGAAAAGTCCGGTGCCAGCCGCAAGATCTAGAATCCTAACTCGCCCACCACCGGCTACGCTAGCCATGAGCGGGATCAGGGCTTGCCGCCTCATCGCTGCCGCCCCACCCCCGAAAAGTGTCTCCACTTGGTAATCATAGATCTCAGCCGACTTTTCACTAAGCCAACCTTCACTTTGATAATGAAAAGCTTGGGAATAATATTTAGGAAGATCGAGGCCTTTTGCTCGGCTATCAACGACGACATCACCTTTTTGCTCTCTAGACTTTACTGAAAATAAATCCAAAAAAGCCAATCCAGTCGCCTTAAGGTCGTCCCCTACATTGAATCGCTTAAATTGCTTTGAAGAGTAAACTCCCTCGGCCATCTGATCAGCATCAAGCCTTAGAAGCTCGCGCAAGTCTTCTACTATCGCCTGAGGAGAAGGCATTTTCTCACGGATCTCTTTGCTAGGCCTTCGCCCCAAGAGCAAACTGGCAATGGTATACTGACTCAGAAAATGCACCGACCTCGCGCCAGAGATAAGACGAAATGTTCTGGCAAGAGCAGATTTCTTGAAGCCTGAAAAATTTTCGAAATCTATGGTTTTCATCGCTATCCTACGCCTGAAAAAACGGTGTGGGATCTATATACACCCGATAGCTCGACAGCAAACCTTCCGGATCTAAGTCCATGAGAGTCATAAAGCCCAGAGATACTTCCGCACCTGACTTCTTCAGGTAATGAACCCTTCCCTCACAGTAGATCTTGTTTTCAACCTGATGAGCATTGAGCACGTCATGAGCGATCTTATCTATCTGCTCGTAGATAGATTGAGCCAGCTGCGCGATGGCATTTCGCCCCTTCATGGGACTGGCGTTGGCAAAAACCATTTCACCATCATCAGCAAAAAACTTCGAAAAGGCTTCGGACTCCATTCCGTCAACCACTCGGTAAAATTGTTCCAAATCAAAATTCGTCATAAGATAGGAGATAGCCCTATTCTGAAAAATGTGCCATTTCTGTTTAAGACTTTAGCCTTTCTGGACTATTATGGAGGACAAATGAATCTTTGGAAAATCTATCTATTCATTGCGATCCTCTCCGGCTGCACATCCTCAGGGTTGGAGCCGAATTGGGATGCCGCAAACAACCCATCCACCAGCACCCGCCCCTTCGCGAAGCGGAGTGCTTCAACAAACTTCAGAGTCGAGTTACGAAAGATCGGTGGAGATCAACGCCAATCAAATAACATCGATGGTGATGTGACCATTGTTAAAAATGGAAGACGAGTGAACGCGAGACCTTCTTTTTCGTCTAACTCACGTCAAACTCTAAGTCGCTCTAGCCATTCAAGCTACGTCTTGGCCCAACCCGGATATCCAGCCAACTTACTATACGACGAGCAAACCATAGTCTTTACACTTGGCCGCCCTCGCGGGGAACATATTCAGGTTGCTTTTGGACACGCTAGTCCCACCAATACCTTGAACACATCCGTTAGCGTCCCGCTTGGTGGTTGGTATCCGATTGGCAGTATTGGTGGCCTAGAGAATGATGGCTCAAGCAGCTCAAGGCTTGGAGCTAGCTCCTCCATGGGACGCGAACGCAGCTCCCGCAACAATCAAACAAGTTACGAGATTCGGATCACACCTCTTTAAAATTCCTGCCCCCAATCTCTCGCGAGGGCTCTTTTTCAAGTGGAAGGAGAAAATACCGTCCCTCATTGGTCGCTATAAAGTTTTCCACCAGGCCCTCTTGTAGCACGGATATTTCGCGTCTCTCTTCCTTCTAGTTTGTGGTTTTGACTTTATCATCTGAAGACGAAAATCTAGCTAATGCTTCAAGATCTCCGTTCAGAGTTTTTTCCAAAGAGTTGCCATAGCGTCTAAATGGCAGAACACATAGGTCTGAGGACCCAAAAGGTCCTTAAATTAAGCAAATTTTAACATACGGTATTTCATGCTATTTTCTATTATTTCAAATATTTAAACACTTTTTTGATTTCACCTTCATTAAAACATCATCTCAAGACAGCAGTAAATAAACGATGATGAATTTATGAAAGCTTTGCTCCTGAGATTTCTCTTTGTGTTTTGTGCGTTTTATTTGCCTATTGAAGACTTACGAGCTCAAACAATCACCCTCTTAAGCGATGCAGCGGCTCTTCAAATCATCAAACAAAATACCCACCCTGAGCGTTGGAATTTCATCATGAACGAGGCTTCGCCCAGAGAAAAAGCTCAGTTTTTAGAAACATCCAAAACTACCCTTTCACAAAGACTCAACGAAATAAGCGGAACGAGCGGGCACAAGGGAGCCACAAACAATCTACGCAATGGACAAGTCACTTTTGTTGAGGGTGTCGATTATATTCAACGAAATGGAAAGCCAACCTACATTCCAAGTGCTCGATCGAGCTCTTACTTTGACAACTATCTCATGGCTCGAAATAAAGGGCTCACAACAAGTACTGCGCCACCTCCATTAAAAACCGTCAATACAGGCTCAATCGAATCTATAATTAGAGGAGGAACACAAGGAAAAAGCGTAGCTAACTCCGCGACTGCTCAAGCCGCCAAACCGACGGCTAAAGTATCTTCTCAGCCTAGGGTTAGAACGTCGAATTTACAAAGAGCCCAGGATGGCAAACTAGGAAGCAACAAAAAATACGTACTAAAAAAAGCCGATCTTGATCTAAAAGCAGCAGAAGCTGTACGCCAAAATTCTCAATACTCCCACGCAAGACGAGATCAACTCGCCAAAGAAACTCTTGGAAGAGAGTTGAGTCCCAAAGAACGTCAGGGAGTACTAAAAGCACACAATATTGGAGCTAGACGCGAAGGTGCAGGAGTATACAACTACACCAGTGAAGAAATCGCTAGAAAAGCTAGAAAGCTTAAGGCGGCTGGTTTCTCTGCAGATGAGCGCCGTATATTGATGAGAAACGGTGTTGTTGGCCAAATGCCAGGTCAAGCCCCCACTAACACGACCCAATTGGAAACCCAGCGTGTCGAAGCCGTCAAAGCTAACAAATCTGCTCAGCAGGAGCTTGCCCATGCCACACGTATTTCTGAGTCGGCCAAGCAAAAACTCATCCAGCTTCAATCATCCGATTCCTATGTCAGTCAGTCTGAGCTTGCACGTGCAGAAGGCCGAGCCAATGCAGCCCAAGACAATCAATACCTAGCTCAAAGAAATGCCGAAGCCTCAAGAGTAGAAGTGAGAAGAGTTGAAGATAGAATTTCTCAAGCCGAACTTGCGCACCAAGACTCCTTAACCAAGCCAAGAGTAGCCTCTACTTCGAGCGCTACACCAAAAGCAAATCCTAGCGTCAGTCCGCAGCCGACCACTAAACCAACACCAGCTTCGACACTTTCTTCAGCCCCCGCACCCGCACCCTCACCGAGGAATGCTGCCATTGCATCAACATCTCGCCCGATGTCTAGCCCACAAACTAACGCTCCTTATTCCGGCCCTATTTCGCCGGACATCACACCAAGTGGCCTTGCTGGGCTCCAACTTGATAATGAATATTTAGCTGCAGAGAATCAGCGGGCCCAGCTTCAAGATCAAATCAAAGTACAAGACGCGCGAATCGCGAGTGTTCAAAGACAGCAACAAAACCTCTCAGAACAAAGTAAAATGGCTAATGCTGATATCACAAGAATGCAACAAAGCAAAGAAGTTTTTGCTAAGCCTATAAGTGAGGATGCTTTCTACAATGCAAAAGTTACCGCTGCAGAAAGCAATGCACTCTTAGAATCAACGAATGCTGAACTAAAGCAACTTCAACAAGAAAGAGCGGTCACGACTAGAAGACTCGAACAAACACGAAACTCCATAGACGCTAAGTTTGAAAATGGCACTGTATTCGCTGACGCCCCCCAGACTACACGCCCAAAAGCGCCTAGCATAGATGCACCAGCTACTTCTCACTCCACCCGAACAGGAGGCGGAGTTGCATCGGTTGCCGCTGCAGGCGAGATCGGAACCATGATCGCTACTGGCGAGGTCACAACAGAAGGTGCCGCAATGACAGGTCTTGGCGTATTAGACGCAGGCAATGAAGTAGGAGCCGCAAAGGGTCTGGTCCCTGGAGGTGTGGGCAATGCTGTTGCTAAAGGAACGGGTGTTCTTGGCGGCGGATACGCGGCTATAAAACAAAGTCAGGATGCGACAGATCAATGGCTAGAATTCGCCGAGACGAAGGATGCCGAAACCGGAGTCCTTGCAGGAGTCAACTCCGTCGGAGCATTAGCCAACGCGACTAGTGTGATTGGAATTTTAACAGCACCTGCTCTCGTTTTACCCGCCGTCACAGTGGCGGCTTTCGCGGGAACTGCAGTCACGGTCAATCAAGCCAGCCACGCTTGGGCTGACATGATCATTGCCAAGTGGGAAGAAGAAGCCTCACGCATGAGAGCTGAAAAGGCAGAACGGCAACTTGAATATACAAGAGATCGTGTAGAGATGAGAAATAATTTACGTAGAGAACTTCAGGGAACTTCTCCTGCCGCATTCAATTGCCAAGCCTATGCTCAACTAAACGAAAATATAATAGAAACGATTCGCGCAGAAGAAAAGCGAGCTCAACAGTATCAATCTCAGAAAGACAATGTTGGATCCGCTTGGTGTTTTCAAAGAGCTGAAGAAGCCCGGGAGTCAATCAATAGACTTGTCTCTGGTGCTGATGAGAAGATAGGCTTTGTTGCTTATTGCAATGCCTTACTACAAGCAGAAAAACTCTCTGCTGAAATACAAACAGAAATTAGTAAAAATCTAGGAAGTGCCAACTCATTAGTAGAATTGAACCAGAAAAATATTGAGCTACAAGAAACAATCGCTAGTTCATACAACGATTTGGAGAATGGAAGCATCGGTATTGATACAATATTAGAAATGGTCACTTATGGTCCTGGACAATCTTATGGTGGAAGCATCGATCAAGGTGGAATGTCTTTCATGGGATACGT
>Ga0100403_1001314_pt1 | contig 22679 bp, 41 predicted proteins | sample CryGeymet201501t_FD_83663 | JGI IMG/M metagenome (GOLD analysis project Ga0100403, IMG submission 83663) | Groundwater microbial communities from Crystal Geyser aquifers in Utah, USA - Crystal Geyser metaG 2015-01t | ecosystem: Environmental > Aquatic > Deep subsurface > Groundwater | place... | reverse complement strand
GTAGCAGCATCCGGTGGATATTCCGGAGATGGTCGTCGTCGAGCTGGCGTATCGGAATGACCTTGCCGTCTCTTGTCGTCCAGGTGTTCGTCATAGGTCGAGATCGTCCTCCTCCTCGTCGTCGACGGGGACTGCAGGCCGCATAATGACGCGCTTTTTGTTATTGCTGTCCCGTCCAAAGCGGACTTCCGAAATAGGATGGAGCCGTCCATTAAACTCGAAAAACATAGGCGACTCCATAAACTCGCTCGGTGTATCCCTGTAGATCTCTCTTAGAGAGTATGGTCGTGCTTGCTTACTCATCGTTGCCTCCTTCCAGGCTATCCATTTTGACACGATACGCCTTGTATTGCTGACAGAAGGGAGCCGCCGAGCAGTAGTCCTCACAGCGCCGGCGCTTGCCGGGCCGGGGATCCACGTAATACATACCGGAGTTTCCCTTCTTCTCGTTAAGCATATTCGTGTGCTCTATCGCCGCGCCTTTATCCTCGAAATTCTTGGCCGAGCGCTTATTGCCGTGCTTCATAACGGCATATTTCGTCGGCTCTTCCCACATCTCGGCCGAAGTGCATTCCGGCAGCTCTGCATCCGGAAGTTTTCTACATGCCGCAAGAGTCCGGAGCTTCCGGACGAGCCACCTTTCCACGTCTGAATCGGCGAGTATGATAATGGGAACGACGGCTCCCCTGTTATTGGGATAATCCGCCTCGGCCATCGCCTTCGTCGCGCTCCAGTCGGTAAAGATGCAAATGACCTCGAGACGGTTTACCGGAAAGCCCATAGACTTCAGCATGTAGCGGTAGATATTGAGCTGCTGAGTCCACTCCTCGTTACGGCTCCCGAATATGACGCTCCATACCCGGGTAACTTTGAAGTCGAGCAGCACCCCGTCCTCGTAATGGTCCGGCTTGCCGACGATCTTAAAGCCCTCGAGCTCTGCCGATATCGTCTCTTCCTGAAGGGCGTTCTTCACTTCTTGCTTACTCAAAAGCTCGTGAGCCGCGGAGCCTAGCCAGGCGCTCAGAAGATCCATCGCCTCCGTCTCGAGCTTGTCGTGATGCCTCCGCTCGAGGAGCACCTGCTGTACAGGGCGGATAAGCTCCGTCACCCTCCAGTAATCCGGATCCGGCTCGCTTGTCCTCTTGCCCCAATTCTTTACTGCGTTAAACACGGTCTTATGAAGACCGAGCTTATTCGTTATCTTCATTCACTGCCTCCCTTGAAAGGTTCTATTTGTCGTCATATCGAATACTGATTGCCCCGACAATGAGCAGGGAAATCGTCCCTATTACTGCATGCCAGAGAGCAGGAAGCTCGGCATTGAGTAGCAGCACTCCCCATAAAGCGCCGGCTAAAAACGCGGGATATATCTTCATTGCTTGCCCTCCTTGAAGTGCCGGTCCCATACCGTCGATCTGAATAAAGTCTCAGAGCAGAAGAAGGGTTTATCGTTTCCTTTCCTCCGCTCCGTAGTAAATTGAGACGTAAGGCCTGTGCTGTATTTCATCTTCCCGTACTTCCGTATCATGTCCCCTTTGTAGAGGATCTCCATATACTCGCGGCTGCAGATCTAAGCCTTCTATCATATTGCACCTCCACGTGCAAAGGGTTTTTGTACTACCGAAACCGCGTCGGATACCCGTTTTTCAAAGCCTCGGCGAGTCCGGCGGATAGTAAAACAGTAATGGCCGAATTTCTTCGTAAAAACTCTCCCTGAGAGAATATATCTCCCATGCTATTTCCTCGGCGCGAGCAGGTTCGTTCCTCTCTACGGCGGAGTTAAACTCGAGTCCGAGTAAACCTATCCTCCTCGTCGCGGGGAAGCCCTCATCGTACCATTTGGACCATCCGTGTGTCTCTCGAAGAGATATCGAGCGATTGATAGCCGCTATCCTGACAGAATTGGATATTAAAGCGTACCTCTTCGTGATATTCTCCCCGACGTAACAGCTCTCCCAGTTCTTCGCCTTTTCTCTGTCCTTCGGGGTGAAATGCCCTATAGTCAGGGCGTCTGAAATTGCCTTATTCCATTCTCTCATAAGCGCCTCCTAAAAAGCTGTGGCTTTTATATATCCTTCCATCTCGAGAGTCTCGAGCACGTTCTCGTAGTCCTCCTCGGTTGTGAGCGAAACACTCATTGCAGGGGACTTCGTTGCCGAATAATCGGCGTAGAGCACCTTTCCGTTTCCGAGTACCCATGCAAGGTGAATCGCATCATCCTGAAGGACGAGCGTGTAATCGGCTTTCGTCGACTCGTACTGCACGGGACGGAAGAGTTCGACTCCCTCTTCCGTCTCTTTCGCCTTCACTTTTACCACCGGCGGCGGTAGTTTCTTTCCTGTCATGCTTTACTCCTCTGATACGATGTACATAGCTTCGAGAGCGCTGGCTATCTCGCCGAAGTTAAGCTCTTCTTCGTCGTTGTAGCTGACTATCGGGCCGTCGTTCACGTTTTTTACGATCTCTACCCATAAAACGGGCTTATCTGTCAGCTTCTCTCCGTCCTTCCAGAAAAGAAGCCGCGCATCACAAGAGCCCCCGGATATCGGTCCCCAATCACAAAGGGTGGGATGTGCAAGCCTGAATCTCTCTTTTACTACGCCGACAGCACAGAAAGAAGGCTGCTCTTTATCGTCGAGACGGCACTCGGCGTTTCGGCATTGCTCGAATTGTCCGGATCCGGCCTCCTCGAGAAACTGTATTACATCTTTAGCTGTAAAAAGCTCAAAATCGGGTTCGTTAGTTTGTGGCATGTAGTCTCTCCCTGAGATAAGAAGCTATAGAAGCGAACGGCCTTTTCATCGAGTCGTTCCATATGACGATAGCGCTTTCGGACATCCTGGGCTCCGTTATTTCGGTCAGAAGAACGCATCTGTACACGCGCACTCTTTCCGGTTTCACGTCCGGCTTCCAGAAAAGAAGAAAGGCGCCTTTCGTACCTACAGAGTCCCATTCGACGAGCTCGGGATACCTTCTCGCGAATTCTTCCTTGACGAGCCCGACAGCGCAGTGCTGATAGGTAATTTCCTTGCCGTGCATCTGCATCTTTTCGGCTCCGTAACACTGCATCGTCTGGTCGCCGTTCTCGAGTATCTCGATTACCTCTTCATGGGTAAACGGCGTAAATTCAGCCTTCTTTGCTTCTTTCATAAAGTCCCTCCAGTTCTTTCGCCACTTCGACGAATTTCATATGCTCCTCGTCGTTAAGGCTGATGAGGTGATCTTCGAGGAAGCCATTAAACCCGGTTTCATTCCATGCTTCATCATCCCGATACTTCGGCATACCGGACAGCTCATACATAAACTCGCTTTCGGGCTCCACTATGTCGTCCAGAAGGACGTGATAGCCCGAGTGCTTCCTCGCAAGCTCTTTATACTGCTCGTTAAATGTCTCGGCCCCATCGTCCGTCCAAATGAGAGACGCGGAGTTTATGTCTTTCTCCTTCCACCGGCAAAGAGCCGGGTATTTTTCCTGAAACGCTTTCTTTATCAGGCCCACGCTACAGTAGTCGAATCCGCTTTCGCCTCTTTTTAGCTCATGGCCGATACACTGCGTTTCAGTGCTGTTCTTCAGTATCTCGATTACCTCGGGAATCGTAAAGCGCTTATATTCGGTCATTTCGTCTTGCCTCCTCTCCTGCGAGAAGCTCTCTCAGCTTCCGGGCTATGCCTATGAACGTATATTCGTCCCCGTCGTTCCAATTCATCATCATCGTCGAGATTCCGAGAGAGTGAGCCTCGGGAGTTAAAACGCCCCATGTAGTAACGGCCTCATCGGTTTCCATATCGTACAGAAAACCGCTTGAATTCCAGTAATACCTCTCAGGATCCTGTTTTCTCAGCTCTTCCAGCACGACGCCGAAGGAGCAAAATTCCTCCCTCACATAACCATGAGCGTCGTACCATTTGACGTGAAACTCGCCGTTACACTGAGCTTTGTCGCTCTTTTCGAGTATCTCGATTACTTCTTCGACGGAGAATTTACGAGTTGACATAGGCTTTCTCCAGCTCGTCGGCTATCTCTGCGAACGTCCTTCTCTCGTGGTCGTTCTGGTAGATGAGAAAAGAAACGACGCCCTGATTATCGGGAAGAGGCAATCTCTCCATCACCGTGTAGTCGTCGACTATAGCCGGTGAATTGTGAAACGGGCTATTGCGCTCCCTGTCTTTTAAAGGCCTGCCATATCCGTCTGAAGATACAGCCGGCCAGTAAAAGCGCTTGGGATATTTCTTCCGAAGCTCATCCTGTATGACGCCGACCGAGCAAAAGGCGTAACGCCCATAAGCAACACGCCGGCGAAACGCATTTCTGGTCTGCTGTTTCTTCGTAGTCCTGAGTATCTGAATGACCTCGGGAATGGTAAAAGGCTTTACTGCGTCTGAATCCATGAAACACCTCCACGAAATAGATTTTAAACCTGCCCAGGATTAGATACAAGCCTCTACGTTCGCATTTCTCGCCCCGAGGCGTACCTGCCTGGCTTTCGAGAAGAGGCGAAGTCCCCAAGCCTCCCCTGCCGCGTTTTCAGGGAATGGGATAAGACAGGGGCATGTAGTGAGTCGCCTCCTCTCGAAAACGGGGAGCCGGCCATATGCAGACCGGCCCCAGTCTCGGTACAAAGCATATTCCCATGATTCCCCCCTATAGAGCCCGGATAATTTCGAGATTATCCCTGCAGACCTCGCATGTATCGAGCTTGCCTTCGCACTGGTCGAATCCGTTATACGCGCCCTCGGAATTGCATTTAATACAAACCCCGAAAGTCCCATCATCCGGATATTCCGGCCGTCTCACGGTTTCAAGCTGTCGCGGTGAAGTTGCGAATAACGCGCCGATATTATAAGCCATACTGCACCTCCGTATAGTGATATGTTATATAAGTCTTATACACGTCTCAGAGAATTACGCCGTTAAATAAAAATCACACGAGCTTAAGACTCTGAACGGCTCGAACGTCGAACCGTCACCCCTGAAACCGCGTCGGATAACCACTCGCCATCACAGAGAACACGCACACCCGGAGATAGTAGGATAGCTATATATATCCTATATGATGGGTAAGGGGGTAATGGGGGAATCGCCCTCCTCCCTATGTATATAGTCCTCTCAGAAATGGGGCTGTGTTTGTGAGAAAACAAAGGGGGTTGCGTTTTGATCTGTTTTTGAAGGAGGGGAGGGGGTTACGAAAAGATTGGGAAGGGGGTAGTAAGTTGAAAAAGCGGAGGGGGTTGACAGTAGTGAAATTTGGGAGCTAGAATCTGAGGAGGTTAATTTGTCAGAGGGTCGATAAAGATGGAGAAAAGCGGGAGGCTCAGGCCGACGGGGAGGAAGGTTATCAGGGCGGCGCTCGAGGCGGCTATGTCGGAGCGGGAGCTGCAGGTAGTGGGGCTTTTGAATTACTACGGGTTTTCGGAAGAGGAGGTCGGTGCGCTTTTCGGGATAACCAGGGCTCGGGTTTTCCAGATCAACCAGAGGGCGATAGAGAAGATCCGGGAGATATACAGGCGGCACGGGGTCCGTCTCGAGCGGGACGAGCGCGACGACGTGTATTTCGAGAAAGGCCGGAAGAGGACGGAAATGCTCCGGCGGAAGAAACTACGCGGAAAGGAGGCGGCGTGATGCTTACGTTGGTGTCGGGGCTTAAGGTGAAAATAGAGACTGGGGACGGGGAGAAGGTTACGGAGAAGACGCTTGATTTTCGGACTGTGGACAGGTCGGTATGTACGCTCACGATCGGGAATACGAAGGTCAAGGTTTTTCTCGAGGCTTTATTTACGGAGATATCCGAAGAAGACGCGATGGAGGCGCTCAGGAAATGGAAAGGAAACGAAAGCTGATCTGTACGGTAGGCCTGCCTATGAGCGGTCGGAGCGAGTGGGCGATAGCGCAGGGGCATCCGGTAGTGAGCCCGGATTCCGTCCGGGTTTCGATGTGCGGTGTCGGCGTGATAAGCAGCGCCGAGTCGATGGTGTGGACCTTGATACACTACTTCATCCTGAGTCTTTTCGATGCGGGGCACGAGGTAGTGATTTTAAACGCCGGGAATATGACCGAGAGGGTCCGCGGGAAGTGGGAGATCTTCGGGAGCCGGCATAACGTCGAGGTCGAGTTTCACGTCGTCCGGACGCCGGCGCGTATCTGTATCGAGAGGGCGGAGGCCAAGGGGCATACTCACCTTATCGAAGCGATAAAGCGGCTTGACGCCGTGAGGGACTGGATGGACGAGGACGAGCTCGAGCGGGAAAAGGGGATGATAGACAAGATCAACGAGAACGCCAGGCAAAGGGCTGTCCAGAGAATGAGCATCGCGAAGAAGTACACCCCGGAAGAGCTCCGGGCGCGGAAAAGGTTCGAGCTGCCGGCGGAGGGGTCGTCCGATAAAAACGGGCAGCCGGCCGGAGTCCTCGGAGAAAAGCTCCAGGCAGCTTTCGAGACAAAGGATGGAATGAAAGACGAGAGCTGCTCGTCCTGCAAGGCGAGAATAAAACCGACGGCGGTAAGATATGCCCCGGGCGACGGCCGGATACTGTGCCCTCGATGCGGGGAGCTTTGGGAATCACAAAAACACGAAATCTCGAGGTGAAGATATATGGACAAGTTTCTAAATACGACGATGGGCCCGGTAAGAAATCTTTTTTCGGTAGATCTCAATAAACTTCCTCCGCTCTACTGGCCAAGGCCTACGAAGAGATATAAGACTGCGGCCGAGAAGACAAAGCATGTCCGGGACGCCGAAGCGTATTCAGGTTTCAGTCCCTCGAAGCATACGTTCCTTCCGGACGGTCCGGATCCGGTGTTCAAGTCGGTGGAGATCCCGATACGGAAGCTGGTACAGACGATCGAGGTTCCGAAAAACAGTCCGCTCGATGGTATGTGGCGAGAGCAGGAAAAATACAAGAAGGCGAAACAAGCCAGGGATGGGATGATGTTCGCGAGACAGGTCAGGACGCAGCTCGCGGTCGAGAAGATCGACCACAGGGTACGAGGCCTGTTATGGGTTATGCTGATCCAGACAATATTGATCGTGCTGGCCGTTTTTCTTATCATGCTTTACGCCGAAAGAGCCCGGGGGCAGGAGTGGGAATTCGTGGATCCGTACTATCAGGGCTATTATTATGCTCCGCCGGTGACTGTCTACGAGATTCCTTCCCGCGGAAACCTTTACGTCGTTCCGGAACGCTTCGGCACGTACTGGCTTCAGCCGAAAACCTACATCTACACCCCGGAGGCAGACTATGGGCGCGTCTTTTCACCACGTCACGCCGACTAAATTCGTGGAAATTACGGATCCGTTCAGGTTTCGGCCGTATAATCCGATTTTTATTCTCGGATGGGGAGAAAATGCGCTCGTCCTCGAGTACGAGGAGTGTGAAAATATCTATGAATTCGGTGCGAAGTGCATAATGGCGCTCGCAAAGGCCGCCAGGACGTCCGGATTTACGAAAAACAAGGCCCTCCTCATCACCGGCCGGCAAAGTTTCTATGAGATTTATCAGCTCTTCCGCGCTTTCGAGGAGTATCCGAGCCTTCACCCGTTTTATTTCTCGTTTTACTCGAATCTTAGATCCAAATACGACGATAAGGGGGTTATGATTACCTGCCATGCCAACGAGAATCAATAAAGCCTCGGGAGATCAGCCCGAAAAGGCGGTAAAAAAGGAATTGATCGTGAGCTGCCTGCCGCGGCTCCAGGGAAAGACGGCCGAGCTCGTCGAAATAGTGAAAAGCTACAGAACCAATGACAACGGAATCCAGAATTCGGCGGTGCTTCTGTGCGCCACTATCGACGAAATGATGAGAATACGGGCAGGGCACGGCCTTCTTCCTTTTGAGTGCATGACAGTCGAGGATTTTGTGCGCGGAAGACACGCAAGGACGGGCCGGCGCGTATTTATCGATAACGTCGACTTTGTTCTGGCGCACTGGCTTCACAGCGAAGTCCGGGGATTCTCCGTCACCGGCAACCTCTCGCCTGGAACCTACTCCTTTCACGAATGGCAAAACCCCTCGATCGACAAAATCAAGAAGGATTACAACCTTCTTCACGAGATGATAGGCGCCGGCCGGCAGGCCGCGCTCAAGATCTCCGAGCTCGGAATGACGAATTTTCACCAGGACTACGCGACCGGCGTAGGCAACTACCGCGTCAAGATAGAAAAAATATCCTAATTACAGGAGGTTATCATGGCATTGGCATCAGGACAGGGACAAGTCCCGAAAATGGACGGACCCATCATAGACACTCTGGAGGATCTGAAGGCCTGCATTAACGGGAATCAGGAAATCGTTACGATGCTCTACGACAGGTTAGGGCCGGCGCTTCGTCCGGCCGAGCCGGAGAGAGACGAGAAGCGCACCAGTGATATCGCCAGCGCAACAGAGCCGAGATCCGAGCTCGTCCACAGGATCCGCGAGCTGATTACTTCGGTGCATAAGACGAATAGCCGGATGCACGAGCTCCTCGAGAGGCTCGAGACATAATGCCGGGGTACCCGTGGGCTCCCCGCGCCGGTATGCGCCTGCGCGGGGACGGCATTTGTATTCACGACGGCCCGAAGTTTATCTTCTCGATAAGCAAGTACGCCGTGCTGGATCCCCGGAGCGTCGAGGACCACGAGCTCAAAGAGCAGTTCGAGAGCTCCATGAGGTTCTTCGTTGAGAAGGGCTACAGGATCCAGTTTGTAGAAGGCGACGACGCAGCCGAGGCATGGGCGGTAAAGGATTCGGAAGACGAGCTTTTGCTGAAGGCGATAGAGGATCCGGACAGGATAGATCAGTTCTACGGGATTTTTCTCATGACCGAGGCCGAGGACGATCAGCTCGCCCACTACAAAGAGCTCGAGCTCCAGCTCGAGAGAGTGAGGGACACGATGTTATGAAAAGAGGGATTCTGCCTCTGGATGTAAAAAAGCAAAAGAAGATCGACCGGCTGAAGAATACCCGGAAGAACGTCGGGCTCCCCGTATGGGTGCTCGAGGTGAACCGGATCCGGACTACCCAGGTACCCCCGGAGTATCGCCCGGTATTCGATATCGAGGCGGATCCCCGCTTCTTCGAGCTCCTTACGGGCGAGAAGGTAAAGCACGCAAACTTCCTCGTCCAGCTCACAAGGGACGATCCCGCTACCAAGCCCGAAACCCTGAAGAAGCTGAAGGATCTCACCGTAGAGGATTACGAATTCGCCTGCGCTTACTTTTCTCAGCACCGCTCCGTAGCTGAAGCGATCAACGTCATGTACCGGAACAAGAAAGTGATGCTCGAATTCCGGGAGGACTTCGATAAGGTCTACGAGAAAGCCCGGGCGCACTCGGATCCGACCAAGATGCTTGCCGTCTGGAGGGCGATCGACAAGCTCAATTTCGGGTTCGGAGAGCAGTTCGTCCTCCGCGAGCTCGTCCCGCCTCGAGAGAAAAAGCCGCCGGCCACCGACTCGAAAGGGGACGGATTCGTTCCGCCTAACTATTGGGATATAAAGCCGAAGAAAGACAAGGTAAAAAAGAAACCACAGGAGAAGGGTAATGACGAAAACTGAGAAATTCCTTTTCGGATTATTGCTTCTGGTTAGCATGGTCTGGTTTGTCGCTTACAAGATTAAGGACGAGCAGCTCAATGGCTGCTTTATGCGGACGAGAGCGATCACGGAAATCAAGAATCAGCTCATGGATGAAAAGTTTTTCTGGATAGAAAAATACAGGCTCGACTGCGTTCATCCGGACGTCAGCCGGCCGGAGAAAGGAGAGTGTCTATGAGAGAATACGAAGGGAAGTGGGAAGCCGCAGAGAGCGACGGCCGCCCGGGATTCGTTCTCGTAGCGCCCGAGAAATGGACAGTGAAGCGCGGGGAAGAATGGAAGATCTTCGTGCCGGCGGTAGTGAACGGGCCTATGAGTTTCATCGTCAGCGGACCGCCGCTCTTTCAGGTAAAGCATCCCAGGGAAAATAAAGAGCACCAAAAGAAGATAAAGGGGTTCATCCTGGAGAACGTCACGCAGTACACGCCGACGCTGATAGCCGGACAACTAGCCCCTGAGGACGAGGGTCGGTTCGCCATACTGGACGTGGATCAGCTCGCCGAGGTTATACAGCGTTACTACCTTGAAAAAGATCCGAGCTTCCCCGTTAAAGAGTAAGCAGCTTTGACATTTCGTAAAATTCCATTATTCAATATCGAAAACCCCGGAGGCTTCCCATATGGGCGAAAGAGCCAAGAAAGAGCGGCAGGAAAAGAACGATCGAAGGCAGGGCGATCCGAAGTACAATAGCCCCTTCGATCGCGACATGCTCGAGCAGGCCATAGAGGAGGATCCCTTCACGGCCCTCGAGGAGCAACAGAAAAGAAATAAAGGCGAAGAGGACTACTAAATGGCCGTAATGCCGGCGAGAAGGCTGCCGCCTACAGCTCGCTTAAACGACGATCAGCTCGCGTGTGTCGACTTCGTTGTAAACCGGAAGTGGCGCGAGAGCCGCGACGCAAAGGTCGACGTTATGCGGAAGGCGCTCGAGTGGTACAGAAAGTACAACATGTACACTCCGGAGCCGAAGAGCATAAAGCTCAAGCGCCGCGCCCGCGTAAGCTCCCCCCAGGGATTCACCCTCGTCGAATTCAAGACCGCAAGACAAAAGGCCATCCTGTTTCCGGCCAATGAGAATAACCCAATCCTGAGGGCGTTTCCGACGGAGATGGGCGACGTCGACGACGCGGATCTCGTAGAGGACAAGATCAACTTCGATCTGAGGAAGGCCTCCATCAGAAGAAAAGGCGAAGTCATTCTCAGGAATATAAACCTTTTCGGCGTGTCCCCGGTGCGCGTGTTCTGGCGAAGGGAAATAGTGACCCGCACAGTCCGGGATCCCATAATCGTCGAGAACCCATTTACCGGAGAGAATGTAAAGCTCGGACTCGATTTCCCCGAGCTGAGGGACGTGCTCGTCTACGACGGCGCTGACCTCGAGCCCATAGATATCGAAGACTTCTACCCGGATCCGGCGGCCAGGGAATTTACGCCGGGCAATATGCGCTACGTCGTCGTGAGATCCTACATAGACTACGAGCTCCTCCGGACCCGCGTGTACTCCGAGCCCGAGCTTTGGGATGCACAGGCCTTCGAGCTTCTGGATCCGAACGACACGCCCCCGCCGAGGCAGGACGATCAGTTTGAATCCGAGCTTACGAGATATCACTACTACCCGCATCCGGACGAGCCCCGCGCCGGCGCCGGAGTCGTCGAGCTCCTGTGGTATTTCTCGAGAACCGAGTCCAAGGTAGTCGCGAATCAGAAGGTGCCGATCGCGAACATGGAAAACCCTTACTGGATCTCAGAGATCCCGGTACTCGTGCCGACCCTTCTGCCTATAACGAATTACCCGTGGGGCAAGGGAAAGATAGAGCCGATAGATCAGACGCTCTCGCATATGAATTCCCTTAAGAACGCCCGGCTCGATACGGTGAACATGAACGTCAATCCGCCGTGGAAGATCCTCAAGGGCGCTGTAAAGAAAGAAGACGTCCTCACGGCTCCGAACAACTTCATCGAAGTTACCAGCATGGACGCGCTCGAGAAGGTGGAGATCCCCGATTACACGTCTCAGTCGTATAACGAGGAGAGCTTCCTTAAGGGCGATATCGAGGAAGTCGGCAACCTGCCGCCCGTTGCCAAGGGGCAGCAGGCCGGCTCCGGAGTCCGTACGGCCGGGCAGCAGTTCTCCATGCTCGAGCAGGTAGGCGAGCGCGACCAGATGGAGATAGACGCCATAGGGGATGGATTCTTAAAGCCCCTGGGCGAGTGGGTATATGCGCTCAATCAGCAGTTCCTCACGACAGAGCAGGTTATCCGAGTCCTGGGAGAAGAAGGCTTTATGTGGAGGACCGTACGCCCGGAGGATCTCTCGGGCAAGTACGACTTCAAGATAGAGTCCACGGCAAGGTTCATTCCGAAGGCCGTCGAAGCCGAGCAGAGGGCAAACTTCGTTGCGCTCATAGCGCCTATTCTCATGAATCCGACCGGCTTCCCGGATCATATCCTCGAGCTCTACAAACAGGTTGCCGTCGATCACGGGTACATGAAAGAGGCGAAGATCCTGGCCGGCATAATTAAAAACGTCCGGCTTTTCCGGACACTTGAGGGCGGGATAATGCAGAACGGAGTAAACGGCGCCGCGAATCAGGCCGTGCAGGGAGCGAACGGGAACCAGGGAGGCTCCGGATCCACGCCTGAGAACACCGGCCAGCTCCTCACGATGGATACGGGCATAGAGATATGAGTATTTTCACGCATATGGAAGAGCTCGTCTTTTCAGGAACGGAAAACGAGCTCAGATTTTACAACTGGCTTGCGGACGATATGACGCAGCGGTTTCTCATGGACCTCTATAACGAACAGTCTCAGGCGGCAAAGATCCTTGTGGCGGCAAAGCCCACCGACGTCGATCAGATCGCGAACATGCAGGGAGTTATCAGGGCTATCAACATGATTAAGGACGGCCTCGAGGAAATGGAAGAGGAGCTGAAAAGAGAGGATGAAGACGATTCCGCCGGACACGACCCAGACAGTTCTTGATGAAACGACGACCCCGCCGTCACGGGTGCCTCAGTGCCCCGTCTGTCTCGTAAACCGCGCCCATACGGACGAGCGCCCGACCTCGAGGGGCAACCGATGTATAAAGTGCGGCCGTATGTGCTGCCTTCACTGCCTCGTAGCCGAGGAGATCCCGACAACCGGAATGGACTTCGGAGAGCTCATAGCATGGAGCGAAGGAAAGGACATAATGGTGTACTTCTGTAAAGAGTGCTGGATCCTCAAAATGGGAAGAGGCCGGCTTTCGTAGTTACATGCCCGTCCCGGGGTTCAGCTCTTCGTACTGGTGAAGGGCGTAATCATCATCGGACGTATAGAAGTATTCGGGCTTTCCTAGCATGAAGTACCACGTCGCTTCCATCGGGTGATCGGATACGCCGTCCTTAATGGGCTTTTCGTCCGCCCTCTTTCCTTCCTGGGGCTGAGGCCTCGAGTAAAGCTGAAACGCCCGTATCATGTTCCAACACTTCTCCTCGTGAAAGAGGATGCGCTGAGTCTTAAGGAGCCGGTGCATTTTGTTGATCGCTATGGTCCTGTCTGCGTTATAGTTCCACCTGTGAGCATGCATGACGGAAAGGTTAAAAGGCTCGACCGTCATGATATCCGTCGCGCCGGCGCCGGAAGTCTTTTCATGGTGAGATCCCGTCGGATCGCAGAAAACGAGATCCGGCTTTTTGTAGGGCATCCCGAGCGCTGTCTCGAGGATCTCGTCTATGGGCGTCTGCTTTATCTGAAGCTCGTCGATCATGTTGATCTGAGGCTCTACGCGGTCCATGTTCGGCGGCTCTATCTGCCAGAATCCTATGTAAGTCGGGTTCGCCCATCCAAAGTCCATTCCCCAATAAACGGGAAGGAGGGGATCGTACTCTGGCTGCCCTACGTGGATCCCTTCCACGAATTCCGGAAACACCAGGCCGCCGAATCCGGTGATCTCCGCGTCGTATTCCTGAGCTACCCACCGGGGATCCTGGTACTTCTTCGCGTCCTCGTACTCTTCCATCGGGAAGGCGGGATTGTCGACGGATCTCCACTTGGCTACGTGATAGCGCTTATCGCCTTTCTCCCACGGCTTTATAACTTCCTGAAGGAGCCAGTTAGGACCGTAGGGCGTCGTCGTGATGTACATACGTCCGCCCTTGACCGCGAGCGCGGCGCGAAGGATACGGAAGGGCTTCGCTATCGGGACGAGAGCGGCCTCGTCGAAGAGGGCGCCTTTAAGCGTCGGGCCCCTGAGCGTGTCCGGACGCTCGCAGGATCTAACGAAGATGATGTTGTTGTTCCTGTCCCGCATAACGCCCTCGACACGGTTATGCGCGATGATCCAGCCGGCCGGATATATCTCGCGGAGCACCTCCTCGAGCTTAAGAAGCGTCGCCTGGGCGAGAATCTTGTAGGTAGGCGCCACGATCATGAATACTTCGTTCGTATTCTGGAAGAGCTCACGGGCAAATTCCTGAACGCCCATTTGAGTCTTGCCGCCCTGCCTGCCGGCGAGAGCGAGTCTGAAGACTGCCGCCGGGTTTCCCGTGATGTATTCGCTTTGCCCCTCGAAGGGAAAATCTATTACGTTTCGCCGCGGGGCTATGGGTTCGTCGTAATGCTTATGTAGCATTTCCTGATTAATTACGGGAAATAAAATATTTTCAAGCCACTTGACAGAATCGAACAGCCTCTTATTTAATCACGGCATGGCACAAGACGGAGCAACACCCGACTTTTCACACGCCGTTACACCCGAAGGCGTAGATCCTTTTACGGCAATGGGAATCGGCGAAAACGGGGAAGACTTAAACAATCCCCCTTCCAATGGGAGCACCCCCGCTCAGGAACCTACACAGGGCGCGGACCCTTACAATCAGCCCCTCGAGGATCCTCAGGCAGAGCCTGAGCCTCCGAAACGAGGACGGCCGAGAAAGGACAATCCGGCACCAGGATCCGACGGACAAGGCAGCGTCCCTCCAGGGCAAGGACAAGGAAACGAAGTCACCCCTCAGGATTTCGGCTTTGATTCATGGGAAGATGCCGGCAAGCACCTGGCGGCAAGCGAAGATGTAGCAGGGGCCATTAACGACAATCTCAAAAAGTCGTATGACAATATGCGCCCCGAATACACGCGCATGACGCAGGAGCTCTCGGAGATGCGGGAGAACTACGGAAGACTGCTCGGATACGTCGAGCAGCTCCAGCGCGGTTATTCTCAGCCGCCTCCGCAGCAGCCGCAGCAGCCGCAGCTTTCCAAGGAAGAGCTGACAGAGCTCTGGCATACCGACCCCGAAAGGGCGTCAATCGAGTTTCTCAAAAGCTCGGGGATATTGAGCGATCTCATAAGAGAAACCCCCGAGTGGCAGGAAGTGAATTCGGTTCGTAATGAATTCGGCTCTAATCAGGTCGTTCACAGCCTGAGACAGAAACCGGATTTTCCCAAATACGAGCCGCAGATCCTTGATTTCTTAAACGAGCAAGGCGAGTACGCCTCTTACTATGCGGACCCGGAAGGGCGTATAGTCGAGACGCTCTACGAGAATATGCGTATGAAGGATCAGCTTAGAACCCTGTTCGAGAAGCTCGGGCGCTCGAGGGCCGCGGATATGACGGTAAGGGCAGACAACCGGGGTAAGACCAATCTAGGCAGCGGGGCTTTGAACCCGCAGCCGGCCAATCCCGGCAACGGCCTTAAGGAAGTAGGTAGGTATCAGATACCTGCCGCCGACACAGAGTTTCTGTACGGATCCAGAGGATCGCGCCTCATAAGAGGGCGCGGCAGCAGGCGAAGGTGATAGCTTCCTGTCTTCTGCTTATAAAGCAACAGGAGGACGTTTGACATGCCTACAGGATACGAAGGACAGCTAAACACACAGCGCGGCCACGACTTCGATACATTCACAGTAAGGGACGTGGACCCCCGGGTTCATCTCCTTCAGGCTGAGATAGCGCCGATCTACACCACTCTTGCGAATATGAAGAGGGGAAGAAAGGCGAGATCTACCAAGATCGAATGGATCGAGGACGAGATGCTGCCGCACGGTACGCGCGTAAACAATGTAAGCGGCTATACCAGCGCAGTGCTTACGTTCCTCGTCGACAATGAAGACTTCGGTAATATCGGCGCCTTTATGCTGTGTCCCAGGACGAACGAAATAATGGGCCCGATAGTCGGAAAAGATCCCGCGCTTCACACGCTCACGGTCAAGAAGAGGGGTTGCTTCGGCACCACTCCCGCGGCCCTGGTCGATAACGACGTTCTTATCTTCCTCAGAGGGAACATTAAGGACGGCGGAAACGCGGCCGAGCCGATCGTCACACTGCCGACCACGAAGTACAACTACATCGAACCTACTTCGACGGTATGGAACGTATCAGAGTTTCTCGAGGAAACCGAAACCTATGGCGGCGTAAATAAGATTCAGTATCTCTCCGCCAAGAAGATGAAAGAGCACATGGAGGAAATCGAGAAGAAGGTGCTCTTCGGAAGACGCGGCCTCGACAACACTACGGACACGGGCGTAAGGTACTCGATGGGCGGCCTCTTCTACTACATCACGGATACCGTAGAGACGATCACGGTAGGCGTAGGTGGAACGAAGGGCTTCTCGATGAAACAGTGGAACGGTTTCATGAGGCGGCTGTTCGCCTACAACCAGAGCTCCGCGGAGAAGATCGTTTATGCTTCGGGCGAGATCATAGAGCAGATCGACGAATTCAAGCTCCAGTCTCTCGACCTCGATCCGGACGACTTCCTCATAGACCTCGCCGCGAAATCCGTAAGGACTTCCTTCGGCGTAGTCCACTTTGTCCATCACAGGATGCTTTCCGAGGACTTCGGCCGCGAATGGACGGCGCTCGCTATAGACCCGATGAAGGTAGAGCTCATTCCGCATATACCTCAGAGGGTTAGGAGAAACATTCAGACGAACAAGGAACACACCAGGATTGACGAGATATGGGAATCATGCTCTCTCGAAGTCCAGACTCAGAAGGTCCACGGTGTCTTTCAGGTAAAAGAATAAAAAACCACGCCGAGAGGCAATCCATGAGAGGGTAAGGGGCAGGCCTAATGCCTGCCCCAAGCCTTTCGAGGGAGGAAAGTAATGCCAAAGAACACGAAGAAGACGGCCGCCGCGGACAAGGCGGACGAAATAAAAGCCGAAGAGGAGATCGACCTCGAGGAAACCGATCCCGAGCCCGATACGCCTCCGGACGAGCCGGATGCAGAACAGCAGGCCCGGGACGAGGCAGCTATAGCGGCCGCGGCCGAGAGGCAGGCGCTTCTCGATCAGATCGAAACTCTTAAGGCCGAGCTGAAGAAGGCCAAGGAAGAGGGGCCGGACCTGGCGGGAGAAGAGGAGGATCCGGAATTCTGGCACTTCTTCAATTCCGAGTGCGCTACGGAGAGAATCACTCTTCCGAGCGGCGACAAGGTTCAGTTCAGAGGCCATTTCGCCAGCGTCCCGAAGGCTAAGACCAGCATATATAACGCCCTGAAGAACACGCAATCCTTCAAGGACGGAAAGATATCGGAGTACCGAGGGAAGATGAAACCGATTAAAGTGGGGCCGACGCTCATAGAAGGCCCGCTCACGTCGGCTGCTATGCAAAAGATCACTCAGGGGGTGTAAGTAAATGCCACTAACAGTAAGAGAACTATACGGCAAGAGCGCCAAGGCTCCCTCGGAGCATCCTCAGCAGTATATAAAGCTGATAGAGGTTGACTTCGACGACAACTACCCGGCCGGTGGAGAGGCTCTGACTTTCGATCAGCCGGTAGTAGCGGCCTGGCACGTTGACGGGGGCTCCTATGTCTACAGGTACAACAGAGCCACCGGAAAGATCCAGGCGTTCAAGGCGGTCGACACCGACGGCATTTCGCCTGACGGGACGCTCGTGGAAGAGACGGCCGCGACGGATCTTTCGTCCGAGACGGGGATATTGTTCGCGGTCCTCGTCGATCAAACCTAAGGAGGTAAGCCCAAATGGGCCTGACAATTACGGATAGAACGTGGGCCGAAAGGCCGATGAAGCATGTCCACAGGATCGAGGGCGTTTTCGATGCCGACGATTCTTACCCCGCGGGGGGCTACGACGTCACGTTTATACATCCGCGCATAGCGGATATGCACGTCGTCGGCGGCGGCTACATCTGGCAGTTCGATAGGACCACGAAAAAAATCAAGGCCATGAAGATTGATACCGGGCTCCTCGTGGAAGAGACGGCCGCGACGGATCTCCAAGCGCAGACGGATCTTCAGTTCGTGGCCTATATCAATCCCTGGGAGTAGAGGAGAGCGCCGTGGGTTATATCTACGAAAGAGGTTATCCGGTCGGCTACCATCTGGTGCTGACCGGAATAACCAGCACGGGAATCATCACGACGGAAGAGCTCGTCCGGCCGTTTAAGGACTTCTCTTTTCAGATCTACGGCATAGGCGCGGCTGCTACCGCGTGGAGTGTCTCTCTTCAGGGATCTCCGCACACGGGCAATAAGTTTGCGTCTCTGACGACTCACCAAAACACTTCGCACGGTAATGGAGATATCCTCGTCGTATCCGAGATGCCGCTCTTCAGGCTCCGGATACTCGTAAACTCCCTTACCCTGGGATCCGCTACGGAAATAAACGCCGAAGTTTTGGGGATGTGGTAATGAGACAGACAACCTTCGTATTGATTATTGCCTTCCTTCTATTCGGCACATCTTTCGTCGGCGCTCAGATCTACCGAAAGGTTATGGGGCCGACGACATTCGTGGGTACGGTAACGTCAACTCAGCAGTTTCTGGCTTCTGCCGGCACTTCGTCCGCTCCCGCGTATGCTTTCTCCGGTGATCCCAACACGGGCATAAATAACGTGGCTAATTCGCAGCTTCTCTTCGTTGTAGACGCCCTTAATTATCTAGCCGTCAATGACGCTGTGAGCCCGACCTCTGTTATTGTCAGGACTGATGCGGCGATCGCGTGGGCCTCGTCCGGCATTAGTGTGCCCGACGTCTTTCTTGTAAGAGACAGGGCGGGCGTAATGGAAATAAGGGACGTAGCGCAGCTTAATTGCCGAAGCGCACCTCCCTCGAGCCCCGCTGCCGGCGACCTGTACTGCGACTCTACCGCGAACGAGCTCTGTTTTTACGACGGCTCCGCGTGGCAGGGCATAAGCACGGGAACGGATGCAAACTGTTCATAGGTGAAAAATGGCTATATATGACACGGCTTATATCGAAGTCAGAGGAAAAGAGGGCGGATACGCGAACGATCCGGACGATCCCGGAGGCGAGACGTATAGCGGTGTAGCCCGGAAGCGCTGGCCGGGATGGGCCGGATGGAAGCACGTCGACAGACATAAGGCGCTCACGAAAAGCCACTCAGCTTTAAACCAGCTTCTTGCCAATGACGCTCAGCTCCAGAAGCTCGTAAAGGATTTTTACTTTCAGGAATTCTGGCTGAAGGTCAGATGCGATATTCTCGGAAATTACAGTGAGGATCTCGCCATAGACGTCTTCGATATGGCGGTCAATCTCGGGCAGGGAAGGGCAGTGGAGTTTATCCAGCGCTCGTGTAACGCGCTCAATAACAGACAGAGGGACTGGCCGGATATAAGGGTAGACGGGGCTTTCGGTCCCCGGACGCTCGCGGCCCTCGAGAGCTGCATTGCCGAGCGTGGCGTGAAACTTCTTTACAAGCTCCTCAATATCCTTCAGGGCGCCTGGTACGTACAGCTCATGGAGGGAAGGGAAGCGAACGAGAAATACCTCGGATGGTTTAGCAGGGTGGACTTCATATAATGAAATGGGCCGATGAAAATAAAGAACCCGCGAAAGAAAACCCGAACGCCGGAGAGCCTTTCGGCCTGCCGCCGGGGACAGTCCGCTCGATCATCTCTCTGGCGGTAATCATCTCGTCCGTTGTCTTTGCGGGATTCGTTACATGGAAAACCGGAGTTGTTCCGGAATGGTTCATCGGTGAGCTCGGCATCATCACGGCTTACTACTTCGGGACTCGAAACGCGCAGAACATTACCGAAATACTGAGATCCAAAAAAGACTAAGGAGGTTTTAAGATGAATAAGAAAATGAGCATTTTGGCAATTCTCGTGTTTTTTATGCCTCTTTTTATGCTCGGGTGCGCGAAGAACGTCGGGCAGGGAAGGGTAGACGATATCGCCTACACGATAGAGGACGCCTCATATTTCATAACCAGCCAGGGGCTCAGTATCCTCGAGGACGAAAACCCCGAGGCCGTGCCGCTCATTCGGGCGGATCTCGAGGAGATCGTCGCTATTGCCGGCCTGTACGAAGACGGGTCGCTTTCCGTCGCCGACGTCGCCACTACAATATCGTCAGTGCTTATCCGTATAAATGCCCGGTTCGATTTCCTGGGAGAACGGGAAGCCGAGCTTATAGGCGGAGCTATTAATTTTTTGAGTAAACAGATCTCGAGGTACATAAACGAGAAGGTTCTCCCGACGGAAGCCGGCCAGTATATAGCCAGTCTCGCAAAGGGAATCAACGACGCCATAGCCGATTACCGGATCCCCATAGCGAAGGCGGATTCTCTTACGATCTGGCATATGAAACGAGGCATAACGGCAGCCCTGAATGAGTAAGATAATTGCTAAAATCCTTGCTGCCCTGGTCGGACTCTTCATTGACAGAAAGCAGGAGTCGGATAAGGAGAAAGAGCTCGCAAGGGCGCAGCGGGAGAATCTCGAGCTCAAGGCGAGAATGGCCGGCAAGACCAAAGAGCACGAGCTCGAAAAGGAGAAAAGAGAATATGACGAGGCAACGAAGAAAGCCGAGTCTACGCCCGACAAAAAAGATGATTACGATGTTCTTCGTCGGGATTTTGATTCTGATAAGTAGCTGTGCTACGGCCCCTAAGGTCGTCACGCCACAGATGGAGTTTGTCCCTTCTGCCGAGCTCGAGAAGAGACAGGCTAACTGTACTCCATTCATAGACACAACTGAAAGCGCTTTTCTCTCGGGCTCGGAGCTCGAGAAGGAAAGCTCTTGTCTGGCTCTCGTGAAATGTTACCGCGGAAACTGGAAGCTGTGGGAATACGAATACAGGGTGTTGGAAGCTCAGTATCATGCTGTCCAGGGAGCCCATAATGGGAGAAGAATTCCAGGCGCCGCTGAATAGGCCCATACGTAAGGAGGAGTTGTCAGCCGTGGCTTTGTCAAATACCGATCTATGGGGAGCGCGAATCTTCGGCGGGGTAATCCTGGCTATCATGCTCTGGATCGGCGCGTCCACCCAAAGCGCTCAGGTCGAGATCGGGAAAATCAACGAGAAGATCGAATCCATCAAAAGGGACAGGGATCTCGCCCTCATCTATACCGAGCGCCGCCTTGATAAGCTCGAGGAAGATATGCGGTATCTGAGGATGCAGGAAGAAGGAAGGAAAGAAGCACGTTGACATAAGGCTGCAGTCTGTATTATCTTCTTTTTATGGCTCGAAAATTCCTTTATCAGCTCGCTGAAAAAGAACAGCCGGCGACTCCGAAGCGCCCTCGTAGAGCAGCTCGCTCTCAAGGCACGTCAAAACCCAAGACGCGCCGTAAGGATATAGCTATCCTTAAGCTCGAGGGTCAGATCGCCGAAAGAGGTATTATGCCGATCCAGGCCCGGGAAGTCAGGTTTCATCCGGCCCGTCAGTGGAGAATAGATTTCGCTTGGCCGCACCTGAAGATAGGAGTGGAATTCGAGGGCGGGATCTTCGCCATAGGAAAGGCCTGCCTGATCTGCGGACAGAAGCCTATGGGCGGACATACCCGGGGAAGGCATTACGAGTCCGACTGCATGAAGTACGCCGAGGCCGCGCTCCACGGCTGGATCATTATACGGACGACGGAGAACCTCATTAAAAACGGGACCACGATCGACCTTATCGAGCGGGCTTTCGCTATGAGGAAATTCAGTAAAGCGTAATGGCTACTACGACCTGCGCGAATTGTAAAGCCGACGTCAGACAACCTCACATGTACTTCTTCGAGAAGCGTCTCACCTGTACGGCGCGGTGCGCCTTCATCCTGGCCTTTGAATCTGCGGAATTAAAATCTTACCCGGGGCTTCTTAATCAGGAGTTCTACCATCAACTGATTAAAGAGCACCTGGCCTCTCGTGCGAAAGCAGAACACAAGAGAAAATAGCTGCCCCTGATCGCCGAGCCCCTCGACGATTTTGTAGGGATCCGAGTCGTTAAGACCATAGACGGGATCCACCTCTTCGATGAATTCGTCGGCGTTTGAGTCTATGTAATACTCGAGGAGGCCTACGGATTTGTAATGGACGTTCGCTGCCCGGATCCTCTTCCGGGAATCCATATCAAAGAGCGGGGTAAGGCCGGTTCTGAGCTTCACGTCCACTTCGTCGTGTCCGTCCCCTATCTCGTCGAGCCTGTATACGTACTTGCCGGCCGGCGTGGTGACGTAGGTTCGATCGAAGACGACTACGCAATCCTCGATGGCGATATCCCATACGGTCCAGATCTGTTTTGGAAGGTTAAAGACGTAGGTCTTTCCCGAGGTCCTGTCCGGCATGAGATACAAAAGGCGCCTGTGTTTATCAAAGCATATGGCCGCTTCCCCGTTTACGAGCTCGTCCCTGATGGTGAGCTTTAGACCCTCGAGCGGGAGCGGGGAGAAGGTCGGGTACCCGTCCTCGAAGAACAGGCGCTTCGGTCCGTCCGTGGACAGGAAGAATATCTGCCCCTCCTCTTTCCATACCCTGTGATCGAGGCTCTCGACGTTCATGCGCTCCGAAAGGTCCGGAACGAAAAGGCCGTCCATCATGTCCGGGGTAAAGGTGTAGATCCCGCGCCTTGTGAAAACGAAGATCTGATTGTTAAGCTCGCAGATATCCATTATCTCGTGCGGGATGTTTTTGTAGCTGAATCCCTCCGTCCAGGTATCGGAGTAATTACCGCGGTAGTCCGGAATGAGGGTGCCGGTATCCGTGAGATCTCCGAGGGTCGTCACGTAAAGCCGGTGCGGATCGTCGTTTTTTACGAAGACGAGCCTTAGCTTTTGAGCTCCGACGAATGTCGCGAGAGCCCTTACGTTTTCGTGAGGAAGAGTGCTCCAGTCCCCCGGGCCCGTATAGAGGAGCGGTTTACCGC
>Ga0100403_1001313_pt1 | contig 22701 bp, 20 predicted proteins | sample CryGeymet201501t_FD_83663 | JGI IMG/M metagenome (GOLD analysis project Ga0100403, IMG submission 83663) | Groundwater microbial communities from Crystal Geyser aquifers in Utah, USA - Crystal Geyser metaG 2015-01t | ecosystem: Environmental > Aquatic > Deep subsurface > Groundwater | place... | reverse complement strand
GCTAAGGTAATTAAAAGAAGAAGTTACGGATTCAGAAGCTTTCGTAATTACAGACTAAGGCTGCTAAGTGCTTGCTCTTAAATCTTTTTTAGGCGCAACCCACCATTAAGCGGGTAGAATCTTAATTTGTTTTGGGACTTACCATCGCCTTTTGCGATTTCGATTTTTGATAACCGGAAAATGGTGGACCGAACAGGGATCGAACCTGCGACCTCCTGAATGCCATCCAGGCGCTCTCCCAACTGAGCTACCGGCCCACTTTTGCCGAAAGTCTCTTGTAGTTCCAACCCCATAAAACTGTCAAAAGTCTAGACAGTTTTCTTGCGCCTTTTGTCTTTAGTCTTAAATTCAGCCCTGTCTGCGGTCGAGACGCGGGACTCTATCCACTTGAAATTAAAGCTAAATACTCCGCCTCAATCAAGGCCAGTAGGCGGCACCGAGCTTGCTTTTATATAAGTGTAGAGGCTGATTATTATGAGTGCATACAAAGACATTAAAGCTCCGGTTCAATTTTACTTTGGCAACGCTGCCGTCGATTTAGACCATATGTTACCCCCCGAGGATGAGGCGACCGTTATAGCCTCATCCTCTCTCCCCCTTTCCGAACAGTTAGAGGCTGTGGAAATGCTGGTCGAACAAGTCGACACCACACAAAAGAGGCTGTCTTTTTTACTAAGAGATTTAAATCGAATTTTTAAGTAACTCCGTTACGGATAGGTTTTAAAAATCTCTTCAGGAAGAATCTCAATAGGAAGGGATGAGTAAACCAAGTTGGCAATGCTTTCCTTCCTCCCAAAACTCAATTCCCCAGAAACGGGATTTAACAGAATAAAATAGCCCAGATGCCCATAGTAAATGTTGTTTCCTGATGAGATACGCCTCTTAGTAAAGGACCAAAACTCATTTGAAGTTTTTTGAGTTTCTTGCTTAATAAAACCCAACGCTCGCTCCAGGGCCGTCTCCCTAATTAAAGCCTTTGAATAAAAACCAGGAAAAGAAGACGTGTCCATTTTGGCAACGTAATCGAGAGCCGCTTTCACTGCTGCACCCTGATCGTAAACAAATGCTCCAACTTCATCTCGAACTCTATTTACACGACTTCCCAGAAGGTCGTTTAAATCTTCGTCCGGGAAAGTGCTCTTCTCAAAGGACCTTTGATAGGAGACCTGTTGGTAACTTCGACACTTTTGCACGAGTGTATCGAGAGCCGAGGCAGCACTTGTATCGCAAAGACTCAACCCGGCAAGAAGGGTTAAAAAAGCAAAGCTTCTCTTAAACAAGAAAGAAAACATTTCGAGCACTTACTTCCAGCTGTATTGAGAAACGACTCCTTGGTAGCGAAGGTTTTGAGCAGTGTCTTTTATGTCGGCTTTCAAAACTCCAAAAGGCACGGCACCAACCCACATGTAACCTTCAGAGGTATCTTCATCGATTCTGATTTTACAAGAGACAAAAGTCCCCACCGGTGTTTCCAATTCAACAAACTCACCCTCAATGTCTTCGTTCTCACACATTAGCTGAGCAAGGTAAGGCGCAATTTCCTCGTCAATCATTTCTGAGGCATCAAGCCATTCATTTTCAATAGTAGGCTCTTCGCCCGAAACCGATAAAACAGATTCAACCAACATTCTATTTGTAGCAGAATCGTAATCAACATTACTTATTGAAGAACTCGCCGAACGCGCCAGCAACCCCTTCCACAAAGTTCCACTAAGCACCACAGAATCACCAACCCTTGGAACAAGAACTCTTTCAGCTAAATGAGAACTAGGACCTCCCGATAAAAACGAAGCTAAAAAAGACAAATGTTGAAACAATGAAAACATACTTAAGTTCCTCCAAACACTAAGAAAGTTTACTTTGTTTTCAAGGCGTTTGTGGTGTCAGAAAAACAAAAACGCCCGCCACCTCCAGAAGGAAGTAGCGGGCGCAATGAAATACACCAACGAGCTTAGCCTAGTAACAACGACCCCGCTCAGTCACAACTCTTCTTACGTCTGAGTTGGAGATGTAACAGTTATCCAAACGTGCGTCGTAACAACGCTCAAGCGCGCGATCACGTGCGTCGAAGTCAGAATAATCCGAGTAAGCTACAAAACGATCAGAACTACCGTCTCTTCTTTGCCCAGTCGCCTCCGCCTGGAAGCTATCTACCGAACAAGTATAGTTACAATCACCATGTTCTCTCAAGCAACTTCGGCAGCTACCATGTCCACCCCAATGTTCCTCATGTCCACGGTCTCGCGCCGTGCAAGTTTCACCACCTCGACCATATCCAGGACTAGGCCCAGGTCGAAGCAAGTCTTCCCAATCAAAAGCAGAAGCCTGAAAGCTCACCGCAAACAATAACGTAACAAACGTCAATAAATTGAATTTTTTTATTAGCTTCATCTTTTACTCCTCTGGCCCAAGCGGCTCTATGCCTTCCAGACTTAATCAAACTACTCAGACTAAGGAAGTCAAAGAACTGACATGGATATGGCTAATCTGTCAGCTCGAGCAACCCGATGTAGTCTATAGACATGCCTAAGGTTTCAACAAAGATTAGCTCTGCCTGCAAATTGAGTTGCTTAGTAGTTCTTTGCGCCACTTCACACTCCGCTTGGGCAAAAAACTTTGGCAATTGTGACTTAGCCTCCGAGCAGGTCAAATTCTACCAAGGCAGAGTTCAACCAAGCGCTCGAGTCTCGGGAATGTATTCTCTGCTAGACGACCTAAAGAGAGTGAACGCAGAACTAGAAAAAAAATCCCCCTCCCAACCCAGATCTCTTTTAGAACCTTGCTTGAAGAAAAAGAAACAAGCCTTTGAATTGAACATAAAGAACGCCAGCGCTCAACTCGCCGATCAGATAAGCTTTAATCTTGCAGCCGGCGAATATGCTTTACTCATTGGTGAATACACTCCCGCTTACAACTTTTATTCAAAAGTAGCTTTGCGAGATATAAACAATTTTGAAGCTCAACAGTGGCGATACCTTGCCTGGAGCCATATGACAAAAGGAACCCTAGCAACTCAGAAACCTGAAAAATATTATTCGGATTTAAAGTATCACCTTGAAGCTATTCTTAAACACCCAAGAGCACCAACAGAGGTAAAAGAAGAAGCCCACTGGCAGTTAGCCGAAGCCGCTAGACTTATGAAGAAGAAAGACGTTGCCGCTCAACATTTAGAAAGTGTTTTGTCGATCAACTCTCAAAACGTAAAAGCGCTACTCAAACTTTCGGACTATTACCAGCAAAGTGGAAACACAAAAGCGGCCCTAACCCTCTATCAAAACAATTTAGCCAAGTTTAAGAAACTCGACGACAGCACCATCATTGCCTTCGAAAGATGGGCCGACATTCTTGAAAAGGAAAAAAAGTATAGCTCTGCAATGCTGGTGTTGCAGAATGCAAAGAAGCAATTTCCTAATAGTCCGAAGATAAATTCTCTTTTGGCGAGAATTTTAGCAGAGAACAAACGTTTTGTTGAGGCACAAGACCTACTCTCCCACACCAACGCTCAACAAGCTGGAGACAACAATCAAAGAATCGCGCAAGCCAGAATAGAAGAAGAAAATGGAGACAAAGCATCCAAAGCTGATCAGCCGGGCCTTGCATTGAGACATTATCAAAAAGCTTTAGATCTTGATTCAAAACAAAGCACAGTGCGAATGAAGGCCGCTAAGCTTTTGTACTCGTATCATCAAAGCAGATCTTTTAAAAAGGACGAGGCCCTCACTAAGGACATGGATGAAGCTGTTCGCTTTTTAGACCCGATGTATGCAATCAACAAAATGAGTGCCGAAAATTTTGGACTCCTTATACGAGTAGCTGAGCACTCAAGCAGCCCAGAAAGAGCGGTTGGAGCCTGCAAACGTTTTGAAAAAACTTACGGAAAGGTTAGCCCTTCTTCAGTGCTAAAGGCTTGTCAGAATTCACAACTAGCAGTGGATCGTCGCAGACTCGAAAACGACGTCTCATTGGCGAAGAAGAATATCTATAACTCCACCCAAGAAGAACCTAGCTCGAAAAACAAAGGCGAGAGGGCTCCAGCATCTTCGTTAAGAAAAAATTGAAGCCTTCGTAATGACAAGAGTTGAGAATCAACTCCAGGGGGACTCGAAGCAGAAGAAGCAGGGTCGCTCTTCAGAACTTTGTTAAGCTCTGATATTGCAAAGCTCATGCCAAGCTCAACTAAGATGATTTGAACAACGACGCCAAGAACGGTCCAAACTACAGGACTTATCTATGCCGAGTCCTAAATTATGGAAAATTTAACAGCTTTCTTAAAAACTATTCTTCGAATCCAGAGAATTGACCGCTACCACCTGTGTGCATGCGCAACTTCGATCGGCTTTCAATTTCTTTTTGGGCCTCTAAAGAAAAACGAGTCCACGGCTGTGCCTTTAAACGCTTAAAGCCAATTGGCTCTTCGGTTTCTTCGCAAACACCATATTCACCGGAATTAATTCGCTCAATTGCATCACGCACTTCGAAACGAAGCGCAGTCTTACTATCTAGAATGTTTTGCATCCGCTGCATTTCTTCTTCGTAGCTAGAACGATCAACTTCATCGGCTGCTGCTTTTTCGTCATCATCTTGAGTGAGCTCGCCTTCTAGTTCAGAAACTTCTTTTTCCAAGGAAGAAAGTTTTTTCTCTAAATCACTTTTTAGCTCTGCCAACTCTGCTTTTTTTAACCCAGATGGATCAATAGCCATTTTAACGCCTCCTAGCTTCTAGCTCCCTTAAGAACCAGAGCAAGGCATTACTAACCTTGTGACTGGGTGCACGCAAGTGATTTAAGGCCTTTTAGGGCAGAAACAGGAGCCCTTTATCTTAAAAATTCAATTACTTGGCTCTTAAAAAAACACTTTAAAGCGCTCAACAAGCAATTTCTCTCTCGAGAGAAGCTACTTTGAGGCAGTTAAACATTTTCGAAGGTATTCATACGAATAGATTCCGGTGTCGTGTCCATCCGACCACTTCACCTGAACCGCGTAGTTCCCCACCGTTCGAACAGAGGCTGGATAAATATCGTCGGCCACATCATCTTTCTTAATTTTTCGCTCTCCTGTATTTTCATCTACGCAAACTGCACAGGGGCAGAGGAAACGAAAATCCTTAAAGGCAATCAAACTTTGAACACCATCCGTCCACATGATTTTGGACATTCGAGCTTTTTCATTGGGCTCAATGGATAAAATCTGAGGTGGAACTTGTCTGTCACCATGAACCAAGTCGTTCAACTCATTGGCCATGTTTTGAGCAATCTCTAAAAACACCTTAGCCACTTTCGAGTCTGGTCGAGACAACAATACGGGTCGCCCCTCATCACCCTCTTCAACAAGACTTGGGTCTAATGGAATAGAGCCAAGCATGGGAGCATGAAGCTCCTTAGAGACGGCTTCTCCACCTCCTTGGCTAAAGATATGACTTGAATGCCCACAACTCGGACAAAGATACTCGGACATGTTCTCAACCAAGCCAATGATAGGCACTCGAACCTGCTGAAACATTTTTAAGCCGCGTTTTGCAATGTCCTTTGCCAACACTTGAGGGGTCATCACAATAATGGCGCCGCTCAAACGAGCCGCTTGAGAAAGAGTGATTTGCACATCTCCAGTGCCTGGAGGCATATCGACAATCAAGTAATCGAGCTCGCCCCAATCGCACTCTCCTAAAAACTGAGTCACCGCTTTGCTGGCCATTGGCCCACGCCACACCACCGGAGAGTCTCCGAGAAGTGCCATGCTCATTACTTTAATTCCGTTAATTTCGGGAATATTAACTTTCCCATCACTACGTTGAGTCGGCTCTACTTTTTCACGCCCAAGCAATGTGGGAACAGAAGGCCCGTAAATATCGGCGTCCATTAGACCAACCTTTGCGCCCAACTTTTGAAGAGCAATGGCCAAATTCACCGCAGTCGTCGACTTTCCAACGCCGCCCTTGCCCGAACCAACAGCAATTACATGCTTTACTCCAGCCAGGGGACTTCCCTCTGGTCGCTTAGGGGCCTCAACAACAACTCCATTTAAGGTCGTAGAAGATTTCATATGAAAGACTTCTAATCATAAAAGGGCAACAAATCGAGCTTAGAGCGAGCAGATTGTCTATTTGAAGGAAATCAAGACGAACAGACTCCCACCAGGCCCCATAACTTTATGCAGCGCATGTCTAATTGAGATTAATGCAGTTTTTATACATGCCAGGAGAGCGCATCCACCCTTATTCTAGGAGGATGAGCTTAAAAATTAGTTTAATACGCGGTGATGGCATTGGTCCCGAAATCTGCCAGTCAGTTGTAGAGGTATTTGAAGCAGCTCAAATCAACGTCGACTGGATAGAGTTAGAAGCAGGCCTTGAATGTTCTGTGAAAACTGGTGAGGCTATAAGCGAAGACACTCTAGAAAAGCTTCGCAAAAACAAATTGGCTCTCAAAGGCCCCACCACAACCCCTGTAGGCAAAGGTCACCGAAGCATTAACGTCGTTATCCGAAAGCGTCTCGACCTGTTTGCCAATATTAGACCCTGCTTTCTGATTCCCGGCGTTCAAGTCCCCTTTAAAGGCGTAGACCTTATTGTCGTTCGAGAAAACATCGAGGACACCTACGGTGGAATAGAATATCAACAAAGTCCCGACTCGGCGGTTGCCCTTAGGATCGCCACTCGCTCTGGTGCGAGAAGGTGCCATGAATACGCTTTTGAAATGGCTCAAAAACTTGGCCGTAAACGAGTTACCTGCGTCCATAAGGCCAACATCATGAAAATCACCGATGGCCTCTGGCTAGAAGAGTTTAGAGACGTTGCAAAACGATTCCCTGATATAGAAGCCGGTGACATCATTGTAGACAATTGCTGTATGCAACTGGTTCGGAACCCGTCCCAATTCGACGTTCTCGTCTTGCCAAACCTTTTTGGAGACATTGTCAGCGATCTTTGCGCAGGCCTGATAGGAGGCCTTGGCGTAGCCAGCGGCGCCAACATTGGCAAAGACGTTGCAATATTTGAAGCCGTTCACGGTTCGGCCCCTGACATAGCTGGCCAAGGATTGGCCAACCCTACAGCCATTCTCTTTTCAGCCATTTCTTTACTTCGCCATGCTGGCCTTATGGAAGAAGCCCAGCGCATTGATCTGGCATTAAAAGAAGCTCTTCTAGACACAAAGTCTAGAACCGGCGATTTGGGTGGCGAAGGCAACACAAAATCCTTCACCGAAAAAATTATCCAATGCCTAGGAAGGACACAAGCATGAAGCGCACAATCACGGGTGTAGACATTTACATCGTTCAAAAAGAAATTCCAAAAATAACTTCGGCCTGCCCCCTGCTACAGCTAACCACTATTTTTAACCGGGGCACTAAAATTTTTCCAGGCGCCGCCCCCGTCTGCCATCTCACGGATGTATACCAATGCCGCTTCGAGGTCCCAGAAGAGGCTCAGGCGAGCTTGAGCAACATAAAGGATTTACTACATCAACTTGAGCAACAAGGCTTTCATTGGTGCGAGGTCCACAACATATATAGGTTTGAATAATGGACTCTGAAAAAATTCTAAACTTTTGGTTCTCATCCTCCGACAACCTTCTTGTGAACCAAAAAAAATGGTTCATGAAAGATGAGAAACTAGACAGTGAGATTAAAAAAAGTTTCGGAAGCTATCACAAAGCAGCAACAGACGGCCTGCTCGACCATTGGAAAGCACAACCTCGAGCTGCTCTTGCTCTTGTTATTATTCTTGATCAGTTCTCTCGTAATCTAAACCGAAACAGCGCTCAAGCCTTTGCCTGTGACGACAAAGCAAAAACCATTTGCCAATCCTCCATCGATCGAGGCCACGACAAGATTTTACACCCCATCGAAAGATGGTTTCTTTACATGCCTCTCATGCATTCTGAAGATAAGAAAGACCAAGAACTCAGCCTAAGACTCTACGAAAGCTTAGCGACCTCCAAAAACATCGAAGTAGAATACCAAGCAGCCCTTAAGGGTGCCTTCAAATTTGCAAAACTCCATGCGAACATTGTTTTTCGTTTTGGAAGATACCCTCATCGAAACGAAGTTCTTGGAAGAGAGTCTACCCAAGAAGAGGTCGATTTTTTAAAAGAACCGAATTCCTCTTTTTAGTAATTCCTCAGATCCAGGGCGGATCTTTAGCAACAACTCCTCGTAAGAATCCCAATTGCTCGAAATCTTCGGGTTTATGCCCAGTCGCCAAATACAAATGCTCAAAGCCCATATCAAAAAGCACTTTGGCATACTCTTCGCCTCGCACTTTTCCGTCTCCAAGATCGGAATCAATATAAATAACCGTGCTTTTAGGAGTGCTCGACAGCTTGGTCTTAAACTCATCAACACTCGAGTAGTCTTGAAAGTTAATGTTTTGAGCCTGCGCCCGGAAACGCCAACTCATTCTGGTCACCTTACTATCATCAATCAACACGTATTGGCTCACATCTCCGCGCTCAATGCTTTTTAGAGGAATAAATGCAGCCATGTTCTTTGCAATCATTCGAGAACCATGGCGAACACACTCTTGCTGTAAGGGCTCTTCGTCATAATGGCTCGTGACAAAAACAGTTTGGTTATAAAGCCCAATCTTCTTCATCAAATCCATGCCACTGTAGTTTTCATTAATCAACTCGTAATCCAAAAGAAACAATAACTCAGAACCCAAATCCTCAGTTACGGTGGCCCACCAATCTAAAAGCGCTTTTCCTGTATGAAAGTTGAAGACGGAGTCGATCAACCCTTCATCCAACATAGGCTTCAACCTGCTCTTCCAGATCAAGTGAACAGAAGGATCATCATCAAGAATTACAATCTTCTTTCCTTTGTGCAACACAATTTCAGAAGCAAACCAGGACGGCTCTGGAACCCGAGGCAACAAGACTCTAACCGTAGTCCCCTTGGCCACCTCGGAAGAAACATCAATGCGCCCGCTCCATTGGTCAACGCACTCTTTTGCGTGAAACAGCCCCAAGCCCGTTCCTCCGCTCTTACCAAATGTAACTCCTCTTTCGAAAACCATGGAAAGAGCCTCGGTCGACATTCCAGTTCCGTTGTCGGTGACCTCGATATGAATAAATCCGTTTTCTTCATGCCAGGACACCTGAACAACTCCCTGCTCATCATCCGAAAGAGCCTCAACGGCATTGTTGATCAAATTCGACATCACTCGCTTAAAATCGCTTTGGTTTATTCGAGCAAACAAGATACGAGCATCGTCTTTCAAAGATAGCTTGAACTTAATATTCTCTCGATTCTTATACTGCATTCGCTTTTCGCTCAGAAGAGTCTCTACGAGCGGCAAAAGGAGTTCAACCTTCAGCGCTTCATTGGCCAATCGAAGAGAGTCGCCACTATTCTCGACTTTGGACTCTCTTAAAACATTGATGATGTCGTGAATCTCTTCACAGGCCGAGCGAATCAACAAGCGCTTCTCTTCGGGAAGCGCCCTTAAGTCGCGCACCGACATTTCTAGTGCTGCTAGCGGAGAACGAATATCATGGGCCACCTGCCGAGCTATGTCCGCAACGATCGCCCGTCTTGTGGAGTCTTCATGCTCAACAATCAAGGATTCGATCTGTTCGGCCAAATCATTCATCTCACTAATTTTAAACAAAGGTCGTTTCGAAGAGCTAGAGGAAGACTTCGAAAGTGCTGCCGCCAACCAAGAAGTTAAAGTCTTTAGAAAGCTCTTTCCTTCCTTGTTAACATAGCGAAGCAAGCTAAAGGTTAACAACAATATTGAGAGCCCCAATACAATGAAAACAATATACATAAGCTGAAGAAAGCGAGCCGTCGAAAGAACCCCCTTTCGCGACTTAAGCTTCATCAAATAGCCAAAATTAACACCGCCCTCTAAGATAGGCGCAACAACACCCACCTCCTCAGCAGAGGACAGAAGACAATAATCTACGTCTAATTCATATTGACACTCACCGAACTCAACGGGAACCTCACCTAAATCTGGAATCACAGAGACAAGGCTAAGGTCTTCGTCCAAACGAATCTCTTCTAAGATCATCTGAGTTCCAGCCCACTGTTCCTGCAAAAGAAAGGTTGGTATCAAACGATTGATCTGGGTCTCAACATTTCGAGTGAGATAATCACGATTACGACTCTGAAAGTCCCAATCTTGAAACTTATAAATTGCATAAATCGCAAGCAAACCAATAACTCCCATTAAAAGAAAAATCCGAGTCGAAAGCTGGATAATCTTTGCTTTAAAAGAAACTGGAGATTTAGTGTTAGACATTAGGGACGCGCTCCCATTTTTTGAGGAACGTCTTGAGCAGCTGGAACCTCTGAATCGAAACTATACTTTCGCCCGTTGGCTTGTAACAAAACAGTAGATTTTAAAGGAGCCCCTCCATTAGAGTAGTCGAAGTTGCCTGTAACACCTTGAAAAGTTTTCATTGCAGAAAGCGCTTTCTCAACCTCTATTCGGCTTGGCTTCTTTGCGACCAGCAAAGCCTCCAGCAACACGGCTGTTGAATCATACCAAAGCGCAGACAACGTATCGGGCTCCCTAGAACTAATTTTCTTAAAAAGCCTAGAGAAGTTTGAAGACTTGGCACCCTTAACTTCAGGATGCCAATGATCGACAGCAAAACCCACAAATGAAACATCTCCGACTATCTTAAAAAAAATCGTCTCAGGAAGAGAGCCCCAGCCATCGGCCAGCAAATAGGGTTTGTTGATCCCAGCCTTTCCAATAGCCGAAATCAAACGACTAGCAAGAATTTTATGATTGGGGTTCAAAACCACATCAAAATCTAAAGATTTTAACTGACTCACAAGGCCTTTGAAATCGGTTTGGCTAGACAAAACAGGTATAACGTCTAAGGTTTTGCCACCCAGACTGAAAAACTCATCTTTAAACATTTCTGTTAAGTCCGTGCAATAAGAGCAATCCACAGCAGCGATTGATATGGCCTTCTTTGCTTTCCAGTTTCTTCTGGCTGCCTGCGCGAGAGTTCTCGCAAAGCTGAGATTGCTGACGCTCGCCGTATGAACAAACTCTTTGAAATCTGAAATGCGAGTAGCCGTTGCCGATGCAGAAATCATAGGCAGTCCTGCTTTTTGAACAATCGGAGCAGCTAATAGCGCCCTATTGGAAGTGTTATAACCCACCACTCCAACCACGTCTGAAGCCACAATCTCACGGGTCTTGATCAAAACGGAGACATCCTCTCGATCAAAATCAAACTCTTTCACGCGAACCCTATAGCCACTATTTGCAAGGCGAGGAGCGTAATCATCTATCGCCATTTTCATTGCAAGACGCAGGTTCTGAGCCAACGCCAAGTTTTGGTTGGTTAGTTCTGTAAAACTTTCAGCTGCTGCAATGTATACGTCTTTGAGTTTAGCATCATCAGCACTATGACTGCCAACGGCAAAAACAAAACTAAGGCCAAGAAAAACCCGATTCACCGCGCAAGCTCCTTTAATTTTTCAATAGGAAACAAATCCAAACTTTTTAACTTTGAATACAGATAGGAACGATCAAGACCAATTTCTCGAGCCATTCTGGCAATCTTTTTTCCGCTCTTCACATAGGCCTGAATCATAAACTCACGCTCAAAGTCCTTCACAGAGTCCTGATACTTTTCAGAAAATAGTGATGAATAACTTGCTTTCACCTGCTGGGTTGGCAAGGTTTGGCCTCCAACGGCAGAAGAGCCAGCTAACTGAATCTTTCTTGGCAAGTCTTCAAAACCAACCTCAGGCTGATCACACATGGTAGAAAGGTAAGCTAACACGTTAAAAAGCTCGCGAACGTTGCCAGGCCAATCGTAGTTTGAAAGCGCATCCATGGCTTCCGAGCGAAAACTCATATGAGCAGCATGAGGATGAGATTTGAAATAGTGTTCAATGAGAAGCTCAAGATCGTCCATTCGCTCGGCGAGCGTTGGAACATCCAAAGTAACCACCCCTAAGCGATGAAGCAGATCGAACTGAAACCTGCCTTCCGCAACCAGCTTTTCTAAATTTTGGTTCGTGGCACAAATCACCCGAAACTCTAACTTTCGAACTTGAGTTGAACCGAGACGACATACTTCCTTTTCTTGAATGACACGCAAAAGCTTCCGTTGAATTTCAAGAGGCATATTGGAGATCTCATCAAAATAGATAACTCCTCCATTGGCTTCTTCGAATAGTCCAGCTCTTGCCTTATCAGCCCCTGTAAAGGCTCCCCTCTCGTGTCCAAACAAAAGACTCTCTGCCATAGAGCTTTGAATGGTAGAGGAATCCACGGCCACAAAAGTTTCTAGGTTACCGTCTTCATCCAGCCCCCTTAGCGCCTTGGCAACAAGCTCTTTTCCGGTTCCCGAGTCGCCCGAAATAATCACATTAACCTTAGAGTCTTTAACTTTTTGGATTTTAGACTTTAGCTTGTCCATAGCAGGAGAAATGCCAACAAGAGTCTTTTCTTGAAGATTGCGACGAATCTCTCTTTCTTTTTGAAAGGTCTTTCGCCTAAGCTTGCGCACATCGAGGACCCTTTGAAGGGCAAGTCTGATCTCATCAGAACTGGCCGTCTTTGAAAGAAAGTCATCTGCACCTTGAGTGAGAGCTTGGCGAACAAACTGATAATCAGAGTGGTTGCTGGAGATAATTATTCCTAGATCCGGGTTTTCCGCCCTCAATCGAGGAAGATACTCTAAGCCCTCTTGATCGCTACGCATTGATATATCTAGAATCAACAAATCAAAAGCTTGGGACTTCAGCAAGGCTATTGCTTCATCAGCATCTTTGGAGGTCATGCATTCGAAATCAGCCGATAATAACTTTTTTAAAACGATGCGCTGAACAGAACTATCGTCACAAATCAAAACCCGAAAGTTTTTGCCACTGCCTTCTACTATGTGAAAAGTCACCTTGGACGAATGTATAGGCGCGACTTATAAACGAAGACAAGATGAAAACGTTGGGTTTAAACAACATATTATTTAAGGTGCTGATTTTAATAGACTTTGATGAGATCAAAAAACTTGCCAAGCAATTTGAGCAGAGCTAGAAAGAAAAACGCCCAAAGGGAGGCTTATCATGTCTGATAAAATCGTATCTGAGCACAAACAGCGACTTCATGATTTAAAGAGTGTTCACTCCAATTTTAGACAAATCAAAGAGCTCCTTTGTTCTGGTGCCACCTTCAAAGAATGTGAAATAACTGAAATATCTCAAGAACTTGAGAAATCTCTTGAAACCTTGGCCACTGAAATTTCAAAGCTGGATCAAAGCCCTAAAGAACGAAAACTCGAAGCCGTATAACCACCGAAAATACAAAGTGTCGTTTTTAAGCCACATGAACACTTAAACTTGTTGGCTACAGCCAACAAGAATCATGCGAATCTAATTCGCATGATTCTTTAAGCAAGATACCAGAAACTCCCCCACAAAATTAAAATTAAACAAATTCAACTACTTACACGTAAATTAAATTCTCCGAACAAAAACGACAAATCCTTGGCACGCTCAATGCAATAGTTCTGGCATATGCCGCCCCCCAACGGCAGATAATTAGAATAGAAGCGATAAGCAATCATCGCGAATGTTGAAGCTGTATTAGTGGAAGTTAAAGTTGTTTTTGATTGCCTTGAGCTTACTAGCCTAGCGCCGGATCTCAACCCATAGTGGGTTGAGGCCGGCGCTTCTTTTTTTTATCAATCTCACTTTTAAAAATAAACACATAGCGCCTTAACCTGAGTTTAACTAGCTCAAACCCTACCTAATCTACGAAGATAAAAAAGACACGTTGAGCGTTGGTGCAGGTCTATATCGATTCTGGGAGATTTGTTGTAGATGGCCAACGAGGAATTAAAGAATTTTATTGTTATTGCTTCCAAGATGCGTCTTGATTACATCCGTATAGCCTCTGAGCTAATGGATCATCACTACACGCTATTAATAGCTGACGATGAATTCACCTTTGGAGAAATGATTCTCGATCCCAGATGCAGCGCTGCCTTTTTGGACGACAACTTTTGCGACAACCCCCTCCTACTTTTTAGAAAATTTGCACCCCATACGAGAACGAAACTGATTTTCTGCCTAAGAGGTAGCTACCTAGAAAAATCGAACCAAACGGCACTAAAGGCAGGGGCCTTCTTGGTCTTACACAACCCAATTTCTCCCACCCAATATTTAATCAGAACTAAGCAAGTCGCGGGGCTTATAAAACAAGGCACTTCACACGAGAAAAAAAGCAGAACAAATGGCATCACGAACATTTCAGCCCTTTATCAGCACCAACTAATTAACTTAAAAAACAAAGCCCTACCCCCTCCTGGAATTTTCACTGAAGATTCCGCTGGATGGACTGAATCCGCCAACAGATGGAGCAACCTATTCGGGAGTTTCTTAGAAGTTGAGGACAAAAACCTGAACAACGTAGAACACCACACTCACAGAACACTCTCCACGCTCTCTACACTTGCTCAGAACAGTTCAATCTCACTACATACCTTTAGACCCTTCTCGCCACTAGATTCAAAAAACAGCAAAGTAAGAAAGCTATCCTGCAGCAGAACTCGTTCGGGCTATGGCCCAAGTGAATCGATTGAATTCTATCCAGAATTAAAATGGCTTCTTGAAACTGAAAAGATGATTATTATTCCCAACACCATGGCCGTCTCAGAATATAGAAAACTTCATTTCCGCACAGGAGAAAAGGGAATCATCTGCATCCCAATAAGAAACAAAAAAGGAGAACTATCCGGAGCTCTTCGAATTACGTTTCCAACGGCCCTAGACGCAACTATGAAAAGTTTTGCTAAAGACTTAGAGGCTTTCTCGAAAAAGCTTACGGATTGTTTTTCAAGAATCGACTTCTTCTCAAGAATATACAACCAAGACCCTAACTTTTATGAGACCCAGCTTAGAGCCGAACAAAGTCTTAAGTTCGATTAAACAAGAAAGGATAATTCACAGTCACACTACCTCCGCCTCTTGGCTGAGGGAACTGCCACGTCGTAATCCGTTTACGAATACAGTTTTCAACAGAGGGGTTTAATAAAGTTGTGCTTGCAATTCTTGAAACCGTAACAGCACCATCTGAACCAATCACAAAGTTAGAAATAACTTTTCCCTTCAAAGAAGGATTGCCTCTTAAGGCTCGGTTGTAACAAAAGCGAATTTGAGCAAAATTTTCATCCACAACTGCATTGATCTCAGATTTCTCTAAAGCTCCGCGAATAGAAACATTGGCATCTTCAAAAGAAACTCCTCGACCTGCTTCGCCCTTACCAACACCTGCACCGATTCCGGTTCCATAGCCATTACCAGTGCCACCACCGCCACCGCCACCAAAACCTTTGGTTCCAAGCCCACCAACACCTGTGCCGCCGCCACCACTACCAGCCATATTACCTAAAGCAGCCAAGATTCCACGCGCTCTATTCTTTCCATTAGCAACACCAGCACCAACCGTATTCACCGCCGCTGCCATCTTTTGATCCAAACTAGAAAATGCATCTAAAACGCCCACAGCAGAAGCCAAGACATTTCGATCTTGAACCAAGACTTCATCATAGTAACCCGCGCCTCCACGAGCGTCATTATTCTTGGCAGATTGCACCCCCCCGCCACCGCGACCTCCACCTGAGGAGGCTTCTTTCTTCTGCCTCTTTTCAATCCTAACTTTCGCGTATTCAGGAGAAAGTTTTTCCTCGATTGTTTCTTCCATATCATTCATAACCGGACCAAACTGAAGGAAGGCAATCAAACAAACCCAAACTCCTACTATGAGCATTAACAAAGGAGCAAAGTTATCTTTCTTAATTGTGTTGAGAAACTGTCTTTTGGGAATCAGAGACTCCGCAAGACTAGCATCGGCCTCAGAGGAAACAATAAACTTATGCTTACCCCACTCACCAGAGAGCACACGCTGCTCTTCTTTGAGCTCAACCGTTCGCAAGTCACCACTTGGCAACTGAAGAATAAGCTTTCGCATCGACCAATCAAAGTCGAATGCAAAGCCCGACACTGGCAGCTTCAGCTTTGCTGCCTTTCTGGAAACCACCATACTTTCCACAATTTGACCGGTTAAAATATGCCATAGGACTACATTCTTATCTTCAGACTTAATCGCCTGAGATCCTATCCACGAATGAAGCCTTTCGCTAGGAGTCTTTCTAGATTGAGTTAATTCTTTAATCTCAATCTCTAGTCCTTCAAAGGAACAATCAAAACCTTGCGGAGTCTTCTTTACCTTAGCCTTTACATCTTGCTGACTAGCTTTAAGTCCGCCATCATCCCCTATTTCAATACAAATCAAATGTTTGGGAAAACGATTTGGCAGGCGCACATCATTGTCGGGGAAAGACCCTACCTTCAAAGACTTAGCATTTACCTGGCGAATAATTGATCTAGAACCTTGATATGTTGTTTTAACTTCCCAAATACTCATCTTACAGCCTCCGAGCTCCGCTTCAATTCCTTGCGAAAATTCTTTCGATCTTCGAACAAGCTATCAAAATACAAATTCTTCTCACCGCTAACAGACCTTCCATCTGGATTCATAAAATCACCGTCGACTTCTCTATCGGAGAAATCAATTTTAGTGGACTTCTCATAAACGACAGTTTCTTTGGCTGAGTCTTTGGCAAAAGAAACTAGGCTTACAAAAAGGCCTCCTAAAAAAACAATGTGAAAGATATGAGCAGTTTTCATCAATTTTTACTCCCCTTTGAAGTCGCAACTTTTCGTCCATCTTCCAATCTAGTTACTCTAACTTCGTTAGAATTCAACAATGCCTTAAGTCTCCTATATTCATCAAAAGCCTCTGCTCGGCGAGTTCCAGAAGTTTTCTGAGTTAAATACCTAAGGTCATTTACAAGCTGCCTTAACTCGGGCGCCTCTTTCATCGAAGTCATAGAAGCAATTCTTGATTGCGCCCAGGCCTCTAAGGCTGAATGGCGAACAAAGCGAACGGAACGCCTGTCGGCGATGCCTTCAATCAAATAGGTCGGGTTACTTAGATGGAGCGAGCCCAACAGAAGCTTTGTTTTGTTTGCGTCACTACAAATGATTGATTGTGTAACACAAAGATAGGCCAAATATTGTTTCTTCCAAAGCTGGTTGGCACTTGCACTTAAATTTGAAAAAACCTTTTCAGAGGTGCTCTTACTAACCTCTTGATCAACCAGCTCCTCTAATAAAACCGCCCAACCTGCAGCCGTATACGCTGAAGCAAAGTCTTCCTTATCGGACAATCCAGAAGACCATATTTTATAAGCGACCGAATAGTTTCCGCGAGACCAAGCATTCTTTGCTATATGAAAGCGATAAAAGGAGTCTTCACCAAACAAGGCGTCATACTGACTCAAAAATAGCTCTGCTTTTCTATAGTTCCCATCTCCGATCAGAGCCTGAATTCGCAATTGAACACCATTCTTTTCATTGAGCAAATCGGCCCATCTAGAGAGATTGGCGTCCTTCAGGCTGGGATCTCTAAAAAGACTTACGAATGCCGCGCGCTTTTGCTCACTTCGAGCAGCGCCCTTTTTAGCCATGATAGATCGCAAGCTCTCTGAGGAGTCTTTCCACTGACCCCAAGAAGCCTCGGCCTGCGATAACTCGACTTGAGGAGGAAGAGCGGGCCAAGGAAATTCAAGCTGAGAAATGTCACTTTTTTCTTCTTTCCCCTTTAATTTGTCTAAAGCTGCCAATAACACGGGCGAAAATACTCGCCATTTACTTGCGCTTTCAGCAATTTTTCGAAGAAGCATTTTCGAACTTCTTGCCATTTCTTCACCCTGGGTTTTAGTTTGAGGTAGAGCCAAGAGCTCTTTAGAAAATTCATCATATAATTTAGCTGTTTCCCATAAGGATTCAAGAGCAACTGCTGGAGCTTTCATGTTAATCACTTCTGCATACCAAGCTTCAAGCTTCTGATAGATTTCTAACTTCTTTTGGGCATTATTGGTTAGTGTCACACCATCGAACATGTGCTTCCAATAACTTCCTTGAGCTAAACGCAATCTTGCTGCGGATTCCCAAATCTCTGGAGTCTTTCCGCCAACCTTCCAAAATCTTTTCAATCCCGCCATCCAAATCGAATCTGCCTTGGACAAATTACCAGAAGCTCTCGCCAGCTCACCCTCGACACGCACCAACTCAAGATCCAAATCAAGGCTCAGATCACCCTTGGCCTTGGAGGCAGAAAGAGACTTATACAAATCAGCAGCTTCTTTCGACACCAAACCAGACTTGTTGTAACCAAACTTTCTTTCAAGAAATCGCAAACTCATCATCTGTTCAACGAGTTCCTTTTTCAATATTTCCTGTTTTAATTTCACTGAAACTATTTTCTTATTAAGCCAGAGATCAAGACGGCTCTTAGAATTTAATCCTTGTAGAACCATCAGCAAGCGTTCTAGGACCTTGTCAGAGTCCTTGAAACTGTCGTTGGCCAAAAGCTTTTCGTAAATGTTAGCAGCTTCTTCAAACTGGAAGGTCTTCTCGTAGGCCGTCGCAAGTTTTGAAAACGCACCCACCGCTTGTTCAGATTCGGGATACCTTTCAACTAGAGTTCTTAAGCTCTCTAACGAAGAAATATGATCCCCCCATTTTGTGAAGAGATCCGAAGATAACAACAACGCTTTGGAAGCAAGCTTGTTTTCTGCAAAGCCACGAGCAAAGCGCTGATAGCAAATAGCCGCCTCTAGCTGACGATCTGCTTGTTCACTCAAGGCTTCACAAGCCTTAGCTTCGGTTTTTGACAAAATTGAATTTAGTTCAGATGATATCTTTGGCACTTCGGCTTTTGGAGCCCATTTCGTAATACCATCCAACCAAGTTCTAGCCTTAACGGCCAGGTTCATATAATCATTCTGCTGGTTAAGAATATCCAAAGCGGCGTGAACGGCTTTAACTGTTTGGGGATATTTCGGAAAGTTATCTACCAGGTATTGAATTCGACTCAATGCCATAGAGTTATTGCCTGACTGCAATTCAACTTTCGCAGCATCTAAAGCCACTTGTGGAGCAATCTCATGCTTTGGGTATTTAGTTAGAAAGCGTTCTGCCGAAAAAAGGAAATCCTTAGCATAAACCTTATCGCCTTCAACCGCTTTGGCCCAAACCTCTACGGCACCCATTGCTGACTCTAAAGAAAGCTTCTTATCGACGTCCTCCAACGAGCCCTCGCGTTCAAGTGGTTCGATATAGAGGTTATATTTATCGTAGCTTCGACCTGAGTCTGCATAGCTTTTTTGATCTCGATAGATCTCGGCTCTATAATAGTAAATTCTTGGCTGATCAGAAAAAGCTTTAATGTGAGCGTCGTATAATTTAGCCACAACTTCATAAAGAATGTCTTTGCGTTTTTGTGCTGATTCCTTCTTTAGCTCCTTATGGAGCTTCACCGCATGAGCTCTTAGCGCCAACTCGATGGCGTCTGACGAGTTCTTTTGAACATCAGGCTTACTATCCAACTTGCTATGCCATTTTGACTGGGGACCGTAACCATCTAAAAGCCAAATGAAACGATCTTTCATTTGATGTTGGTCAGCCAAAGTCTTTGACCAATCAACAATAGTTAAAGCTATTTCTGCGTTGGCCACATTCAAAGGCTGTTCCGAGAGCAAGAACTCATAAGCATCAATTGCCTTCTTGCGATGACCATGTTTAGCGAAGATCTTGCCCATATAAACAATGGAATCAAAAGCTTGCTCCGCACTCGTCGCTCCTTTTAGAAAATTATAGATGCCAGGAGTAGCTCCCTCAGCCTCGAAAGAAGCTTGAGATAGATCTGATGCAAATAGAGCGTAGTCTTTGACGGCTTCGTCTTTAATTTGATATCGGTTTCGAGAGTCACTCAAAACTCTCCTCATATGCTTAATGGCAGTATTAGGATCTTTCAGATTATACTCTGTCCAACCTAAGCGATAGGAAACATAGATGTCCTCGAGAGAATCCTTAGTCACTAACTCAGCGGCTTTAGAGTAAGCCTGTAGAGCCTCCCCTCCTCTGGAAAGAGTAAAAGCAAGGTCGCCCTTTAGCATCCATATTTGCAAGAGAACCTCGGGTCGAACGTTCTTAATCTTCAGAGCTCTTTGAAGCGTCGCCAAGGCGGTGCTCTTCTGATTTAAGCTTGCTTGAGTGCGGGCAATTCCGAAATAAACGCTCGCCTCCATCGAATGATTCTTCAGTCGGGGCAAGAGACCGGTCTGAATCTTTAAACCCTTTGAATAGAGTGGTTTAATCTTCTTCTGTTGAGCTTTAGCCTCTGCCGTTTTGCCAAAGCTGTCTAGCTCAAGTGAGAATTGCTCCAGATCTCGAGCTCGCTGAAGAAAAAGCTCCCCTAAACGCAGCTGTATATCAACGTTTCCTGGACGTTGCTTGGATAAGCGGCCAAGTGACTCTTGAGCGTTCTCTCGCAGAGACTCCATCTGGCGAAACTGCTTAATGGCTTCACTCTCACTCTCTTTGCGATTGTAGAGGGCACTAAATTCCATGTATTCATATACTTTCCCATTGTTTTCTTTTGCTTCAGTCATGTTCGACAAGGAGGTCGTCATGAAGACCGCAAGAAAAGAAGAGAGAAATATAGCTACATGATTCTTCATATAAAACTATTCCTTGTAAACTCCTGCAAATTTAATGTCGTTGTATCCAATCGCGCCTGCCGTTTTTAAAATGGGTTTGAGAACATTAAACTCAACCCCTTTATCTGCCTGAAGAATCAGCGTCCCTGTAAACTCAGCTTCCACTTCCTTAAGTTTAAGCAAAACTGTTCTTAGTTCGGGAATAACGCTAGTTCTCAAATATTGAGAGCTTGGCTTACCATCTTGAAAACTTACAATTGTGCTCCCATTGAGAATTAGACCATCCCGCCCCACAATAAGTGCAGGCTTATCTGGTGCACCTTCCTCTGACTCGGTCTGAGACAACTCAATATCTTGTGTTGGCGTCAAATAAGTAGGACTAGTCGAATAACTCTTAATAAGGAAAACAATCAGAATAACAAACATGTCAATCATGGGAGTTAAATTCAATTCAGCTCCACCTGAAAAACTTCTCTTTGATTTTCCAGCAAATCCGAAAGTAGACATTAGCTATAAACTCCTCTTAAAATCACCTTAGGAAAGAGAAACTTTAATTTAACCTTCTCTTTATTAGCTTCATCTAGACGATATATATCTCCATCACTCTTTTTCAATCTTCGAGCAGAATCCATGACTGTCATTAAAGTGTCTAAAGAGGTTTTATCAGACAACGGCTCGACGCGAATTTCCATACTATCTAAATTCACCTTCTTAATAGCCACTAAATCAGAATGAAACTTCTCTAGCCATACACCCTCTTTATCCACTGTGTAGCGGGCCTTAACACCTTTGTTAAGGAGAAGAACGGCTTGTGTTGGCCCGACTTTCACATGAAGGTTGAAAGGCTTTTGACTTTTCTTAATAACCGAAACTGGTTTGGAAACAGCTACATCGACAACGTTAATCTTAACCATCACCGCGCTCAGGATTAGGAAGGGAATAAGCGCAACAAACAAATCCAACAGCGGCGTAATCATCAGCTCTCCGTGACCATGGCCACCGCCATCGCCTCCAAAGTGCCCTTGCTTTTTACCAAATGCCATAACGTTCCACCTCTTTAAAATCTAAACTGATTTACTTTTAGTTATTTGCAGCCGATTTTTGTTTTTCGAAAGACTCAACTCTATTACCAAGTTGTCCATAATTATAAAGCCCGATCCAATCCAAGAACTGAGAAGAGCCTCGCTCTAGTTCTTCCATCAATTTGGTCGCACGAGCAGCATAAACACCGTGAAAGACAAGCATTGGAAGCGCAACCATAAGACCAAGAGCAGTGTTGTTCATCGCTTCCGCAATACCTTTAGCCATCATCATCTGCTTATCTGCCACGGAATCAGATGCCAAAGCAGAGAACTGTCGAATCAAACCAAGAACCGTTCCCAACAAACCAAACAAAAGTCCGGCGTTGGCAATCAAACCCAAATAGGAAATTTTATCCGTGATATGAGGAGTTGCCTCAAGGTAGGTGCTTTCCATACTCTGGCGAACAACCTTTTCATCACAACCGACTCTTTCAAGCCCGGATTTGACGACATTTGGCAACAACGCTTTTGATTCTGTATTACAAAACTGGATTGCGTCTTCGACACGATCCTGCAACATCAACTCTTTTACCCTAGACATAAAAAGCTGAGAATTATACTTGAGTTCAACGTAGAGTTTCTTGCCTCTTTCTACAGCGATTACCCAACCTACAACTCCAAAAGTTGCGGTGATATACATTGTCCATCCACCTTCATGAAAAAATTCTGCAATTGCACTAAACATGTTAGCTCCCCCTCTACAAAAGCTTAGGCGTTCGGAAAGCACACTTTTTGATATGGCCTCGCACAGACGTCCTACTTTATCTATCGGATAGTTAGCTGGATTTCAGGAGATACATGCGGCGAAGTCCCAGCGATGTTGTAACAAAAAGACCTATTGGTCTGACAACTGCTTACACTCCACGCTTATATATAGGATAGTTGGAAGGGTCCTCTATAGATAGTTAAGTTTTTAACCATATAAAATTAATTTACCGTTAATATCTAGCAGCGCCGGCTCTTCTCGACATCAAGTGGGTAAAACTATTCCTAGCTAATTGAAAAAAGGCAAAAGCGAGCCATTTGTTAAAAATCCGTATAGATTTGTAATTGCAAAATTCAGATCTAGGGAGGTTTAG
>Ga0100403_1001312_pt1 | contig 22707 bp, 20 predicted proteins | sample CryGeymet201501t_FD_83663 | JGI IMG/M metagenome (GOLD analysis project Ga0100403, IMG submission 83663) | Groundwater microbial communities from Crystal Geyser aquifers in Utah, USA - Crystal Geyser metaG 2015-01t | ecosystem: Environmental > Aquatic > Deep subsurface > Groundwater | place... | reverse complement strand
TCCCAGCTTCCGCCGAGCCGTCGGTTCGTTCATGAGCAGAGTCGATTGCAAAAAAAAAAGAAGCGCGGATGAGCAGCCTTCACGGCTCCTCCCTCGCCGGGAGTGAAGGCTGACTATGAAATAAAAAAGAATCGATAGTATGATGTGAAGTGGTAGGGCATCATACAAAGTTAGGAGGATAAAGACTTACTCAAATGGAGCAACTTCATCGTCAATGTTAAAAGGGAGTGGTCCAAATTCGAATGGACTGTAGTCAGTAGACAATGTGTTTGTTTTGTCAAGGAGGTCAGAAAGCATACTTTCATAAGTGATGATAACATCAAACGGATCATAGTTATTGTAGTTTGTGAGGAGCATACTAATCTTCAAGATATCAGTTACGTAGGAGAGTTCAAGCTTCTTTTTTACAATGCCAAAGGGGAAGTCGTCATCGATTTCGACTGGGGTATAATCAGTGAGATCGTAGTTGAAACTGTTGACGTAGCGTTCAAAATCGTAGTTATGCCGAGCAGTCTCAGCTGCCTCAAACTCCTTATCAGTTTGATTGAAAAGCTCGAGGAATGAAGTCTGTGATCTCATCAATGATTTGGTAAGCTTATAGAACGTGAGGTCAGAGTCCGAGTCATTGATGAAAAGCGAGTTGCTGAATGGGTCGACAACGTCTGGGAATGAAGATCGAGTCTCTGATGCGGGGAGGATGAAGTCAGTCATTGGTGAGATTGATTCCTAATGTTAAACTGTGACTGATGTATTACAAATAGTTCAGTATAAAAAATAAATAATGAGCTCACCATAAGACCTTGTCAGAGAACCATGATGGAGATCCAACAACGAAGCGACGCTCAGCAAACCTATTCCTAAAGTTGCGACGACGTTCATCATCATTATGGTCAAGGTTAGAGTAGACTCCGATTTTATCTTTGTAGTGGCCGTAGCGCTTATCACCAAAATGAATAGGCACTCCATCAAAAATAGCATAGTACTTTTTGTTCTTCATCTTAGACACGAAGAACGGGATAGTTCCAGGATAACCTTCCAGATGGAGGTTTGCGATGGGCTTCTGCATTGTCGATATGTTGGTCAAAACAAAAAAGTCGGTGTCAAATAATCAGTCAGTTGATTCAGTGACAATAAGTACGGGTTCAGTACAAGGTTCATACGACGGCTGTTGCTGGCGTCGTTCTGAGATGTTCTCATACTGAGGGATTGACGTGAACTTTGCATTACGCCCTCTACCTCTTTTTGGAACCTCTTGCTCATCTCTTGTTTCAGGGGTAGAGTCAGGATCGATGTACTTCCTGAGAACGTGATGTGCAATGACAAACCGTGAATCCCCTGCTGAACAAAAGGTGAGGTTGGCTGCATTGTTGTTGGTGATGTCACCATCTTTGTAACCGATGCAAGCTTTGCCTTGGTAGATACTGCGATCGATTGAGTTGGTGATGACAAAGTGTTTTGCAACGAGGGATTTGATTGATACTCTCTTTGAGTTAATGTAGGTGTAAAGAGTACCATCATCATTGTTGGTCTTGAGGATGTGGAATGCGTTCTTTTTTGAGTTGTAGACTCTGCCGAAGTTTGAGATTGACCAGGCTTCATTGTCTTTGATTGGAGTGAAGATCTCCTTATCTTCAGATGCAGTCAACATTTATGTTAATGATCAACAAGGTGAAATAGTCAATATAAAAAATAAACTATTTGTTACTTATCTGGTGATGGTTGCCTGAGCAATCTCCCACAGCTCCTCATCACTCCTCCAAGGATCCGGGTTCTTCTTACGGTCTCGGCGCTTTTGCATTTGCCTATAAAAAGTAGATGCTTTTGCCTCCATAACTCTGAGATCCTTTGCACGCCGTCTGGCTTCAGATGCGGTGATGTTATTTCCGATGACATTGCTAAGTGTGTTGACCGCCATGGCTCCAGCCTCAACGGCGCTGCCGCCTTCCATTCTGGATGCAATATTCCAAAGCTCTTCATCGGATCTGTAAGGGTCTGGATTGACTTTACGGTCCCGCCTTTTACGAAGCTGCTCATAAACCATCTTTGCCTTCTGCTCCATGACTCTTGCATCTCTGAAATCCTCCCTTGGGCCAGCTCCTGTCACAGCCTGACGTCGCGCAATCTGCTGTTGCATCTCATGCTCAGCATGTTCCACTCTTCTCATATCAAGTGCTTTACGACGAGCGTCTGACATCGGCCCTGCCCCAGTGTTTTTCAGCATGTTTGCAGGGATAGGCCCGACTGCTCTTAGGTATGCTTTGATTCGATCAATCTCTTGCCAATCAAGTGGCCCAGCCCCATAAGTCTCAGGCTCTGGAATTGATGTTGAGTCCGATGCAATTGGTTGTAATGTAGTATTGCCTGGGGCTGCACCGACATCAGCAGGAAGGGTTGTACCACGGCCTCCGATGACAAATGCGCCTCGTCCTTTTGCTCCGATTAAATATGCCCCCTCTCCTTGAATATAAGGTCCTCCAGTTTGAGGAGCGAGGTTTGCCCTCTGAGACGGGATAGGTCCAAACATCTCGACAGCCTTTTTCCTTGTGATAGGCATTACAACCTTTGTATTTTTTGGATCCATTCCGACAACATAGAACTTGCCATTTTCAGATCCCATGAGTTGTGGGTTGCTTAGATTCATTGCTTGAGGAGGTTGATGCTCTTCTTCGTTGTAATCAAATAGCTCTTTGGCTCGGTCTTTTCCGATGAACCTTGTGATTTTAGCTCCTGTAATTGGTCAGATGCCTTGAACGTGGAGCCTTCCTGTATCTGCTGCGAAGAGTTGCGGGTCTTTGAGATCTACTCTTTGTCCTGCCTTTGGTGAGTACACTGATAACATAACAAAAAAGAAGTTACAATCCGTTATAAATAACATACGGAAGCTTTAAAATTATTGATTAGAGGTTGATATCAACTTCCTGGGAAGGTCCTCCAAGTGTTAACTCATCAAGCTTTCGTCTGAGGGTCTTTTCGTCTTTGTCAACGGAGTCGTCAAACATGGTGAAGATGAAGTCGTAGAATGAGATCCCGTCATTCCTGGCTCTGATAAATAACTCACAATAATAACCGCAAGCACTTGAGTCAAGCTCTTGGATCTGTCCAGTGGCTCCAACAACTTTAACTTTGTAGCTGTTCAAGAACTCGTTCATCTGATCGGTGCACCTGACTCCGAATGGATCAAAGTACTCCATGATGCGATACTTAGGGTTGTTGAAAAAGGCAACCCAGTGAGTACCTCCAGTAGCTCTGTCAGCAATGTTTGCAATACCACATTGAGCCTGGCTTGAATCAACTGCAACGAATGGAAGTTCATCATTGGCAAAAACTCCAAGGAAGTGAGGAATGAATGAGAGTTTGTCAGCAAGCTCAGTGTCACTGGTCTCATCAAAGTTTTTGGGAAGCCCTTTACCAACGACTGGCAGCAGCTCTGGGTGATGTTTGAAGGTCTCTCTATTTGCAACAATAGTAACTGATTTTTTGCCCTTGCTCTTGACAATGTTGTTAAACTGACTTGCCGTAAGCATCAGGGTGATATCGCCATTGCCGACGCTTGAGGGAAGGAATGAGATTCTAATATTGTCTTGCTTGGCGAGGTTGGCAATAGATGCCTTCTCAGCGCTTCCGAGGAACACTTTAAGCTCTTTGTTCTTGATCATTGTCTGAAGTGTAGATGATGTCAACAATATTGTATATATAAAAAATAAAGGAATACCTGAGTATTAAGCTCGGATGAGTCTGATACCACCATCAGATACATTAAGCTTTGCCTTCCTCTCATTTAACAACACTGCAAAGAAGCGACGCGATGTTCCATCATTCTCGATGTTGAGAACGAAGCGCTTACCAGTCAAGAAGATGGATTGGTCAACTGTTGAAAAGTCAAAGCAGAAGATTGGATAGTTGTTCTTGAACTCTTTGTAGGTGAGAGCGACTTCATTATCAGCATACTGCCTTGCGCATCGGAGATAGTGTTGGTAAGCCTCTGAGTAGTCCTCGACTCCAGCTGCGAAGTTTGAGACAAGAGGCAGTTTGGGGAAATCGTTCATTCCAATTGTAACTCTGATCGAGGTGATGTTATTGTGGTAGAACACAGTTGGAGAGTCGCCAGTTTGGGCTGACTTGACATTCATTGCAAAGACATACAGATGCATTGGGCGTTCCATGATATCACCGACATCCCAGTTGATACTGGTTGATGCAAAGATCCTTTCGTGAATTGTGTAGGGATAGAAAAGCACGTCTTTAACAAAGGTCTTATCATAGAGACTGTCAAGCATCACTTTTTTGAGAGCTGATGGAATGACCCTTGGGATCCATAAGTCCATCTTGATCAGTCTAATGTTTGAAAATGTCCTTGCAGTACCATCGCTTATGTGGATGAGGTTGTTGATGTTTTTTTCCATGGTGAACTCAAACTTGTGAATGTGTTTGCGGTAAACTGTTTTGATATCGCCACATGAAGCAAAGTAGTCTGAGACTGGAACGTTGATGTTGTAGATGTCGACAAATGCATCTGATGTTCTAGAGTTGTAACGATCGATAAAACCTTGGTTGAAAGTAGCTAAGTCTTGAGTTAAGGCATTTGCCCGGTCTCTAACTGTATATGCAAGGTTTACAGCATCATTCCAATCACTTCTTGCAGCGCCTCTTGCAGCATTATCAGCAGCCCCCGCAAAAGCAACTCCGGCTGCTGCGAGAGCGTTCCACTGATTAATAGGAAGATCATTGCCAAGTAGATCTTCATTACCTGCGGCAATACTTGCAACAGGAATGAGATGGGAGTCTGGGAAGTACTTATTAAGAGCTGCAGTAACACTTGGAGTGTCAAGTGCCCAACCTCGGTTTATACCTGAAGATGCTGTGAATGATTTTTTGTAGTTCATCAGCCCATGGACAAGACCTCTGACATTCATGAAGTCAACGACCTTCTCGATTTGGACGTCGTTGTTGTAGTAAGCAGCCCCTCTAAAAATAACATGAGATATAGGGTTGGCAAACGTGATGATATCCTCGGCATCAAACTTGGAAATGCTCACTTGGATTTGGAAATAACCTTGACTTACATCGATGTAGTCGCTACCTGCTTTAACTGTGAATGTGAGCTGGTTTGAGATGTTTGCAAAAGTGTTCATACTTTCAAACGGTGGGTATTTGATAAAGTCGAGCCTCTCGGTTGATACATCAACATTTGCAGTGGTGCTGAAGTCGAACCATGTTGGGTCTTTTGAGTAGTCAATGTCGACAGAGCTCATTGTCAATGTTTTTGAGTGTAAAGACTTGCTTAAAGTAATGATCAATAAAAAATAAAAAATATAAGCGATAGCAGGTTAACCGTTCTTGTAGAACTGGATGCTGTTTGGTGCGGTGATATAGGTTCCAACCTGACGGTAGTCAATGACTGCATAGGCGTTGAAGGGTTGGATATTTGCTCTATTTCCAGTGAACTGACTTGCTGCAATAAGAGGCGATGAAAACTCAGCGGTGATCCTGACACTTTTGTTACCAGCAAAGATTGTATCACTGACATCCTTAAAGTCAAAGCAGAACATTGGATAGGCAAACAGGAAGTCTTCATAAGACAATGCCACATCACCTCTTGAGTAGACGCACATCTCTTTGTAGCGTTCATAGGCAGTGATTGCAGCCTTGTTTGGGAAGTCGCACTCGATATCTCGTTGAGGGAAGTCTTCGGCTCCGATTGTCACTTTGATTTTTGTGAGGAAGTTGTGGATGAATGTGGTTTTGGAGATGCCAGTGGTAAGGTCTGATGCATGGGTCATGAAAAAGCATAGAGAGATAGGATCAAGTGAGAGGTTTGTTATATCCCAGTTCAAAGTGTACGACGGAGCTGCTGCAGGAGTGACTTGATTGAGATAGACCTTTGACGGATAGAACAGTAGCTTTGTTGCTGCAGGTTTGATGAAGTTATCAAGCATAAGCGAGTAGACTGGACCTGACGGTTTAACATAGGGCATATATAGCTTGATATTCTCGATGGTGAAGTTTGCAAGAGTATAAGCGAGCCCATCGGCATTCGTTACCATTTGACTGACAGAGTTGTTTTTTATGAGCTCGATAGTGTGAGTATCTCCCATAAAAACACTGTCGACATCAGTACAAAATGCAAACATTTCACGAAGGGGTATCTTGAAGTTGTAAGTAAGATTTAAGCTTGTAGCTCGCGTGAGATTACCACCAGTTGCATCAGTTGGAACTCCTGGTAGAGCTTGGGTGCCTCTGTAAACTCGGTAAGCAGTGTGGCCTGTTGCATAATCGAGACGCTTTTTAAAACCTGCATTTGTAGCAGTTGTACTATTGAGGGTAGTATCAACAGCCCAGTCTTCTGGTTTAAGCGGGCCATCAAGAGCCCAACCCTCAAACAAATGAGTTGTTCCAAGTGAAGATCGAGTGTATCTGGTCAGTCCTTTTGCGAGAGCTTTGTATGGATAGTAGTTTGAAATATCCTCAATCTCATTCGCTCCAATACTGTACTTGACAGCACTGAATAGGACATGACCCATTGGATTGTTTAGAGCAACGACATGGGCAACATCAGTTCTTGTGACAGCGACGCGAACTTCAAGGTAAGCGTCTTGAGGAAGGAGGAAGTTGTTATCATCCCTGATCAAGAACTTGATGCTTGTTTTTTCGTTAAATGTCGTACCGTTGATGTTGTCCTGAGCGTCATGGTAGATATGCATGTACTTAGTGGTGGAAGTGTTTATAGCCGCTTTGGGCTTGAAGTTCCAGTACGAGTTAATCGCTGTATCATCGATCTGATTTCTATCCGCGGGGTCGAGAGACCTGATTGTGGACATCTTTGATGGAAGTTAAGTGTATTTGTTAAAAAAGAAATGACCCTAATTATTATAGTGTGAAAAAGGAAGGCTTAATTGTAAAGTCTCATCCCCTTGCCGCTGAGAGGCTTTATACCATAGCCATAAGAGATTGGGTACAACATCAACTCTTCATCTGACTTATCAGGCTTTTGATAGCGGTTGACCATCTTGTTTGCCCCTTGCAGTCGTTCAGGTTTGATTGGAAGTGATGGGGTTGTAACCTTTGATGGCTTCCTCTTTTGTTTGACAATGACTTGGCTAAGTGGCGGGATGATTGTCTCCTTTGCCTCAGGGTTTGTGATCATATCAACAGCATTTGCGATCTTCTTTTTGATTGCTGGATCAGCGTTCTTAAGTCTATCTTGTACAAATGATCTTGACGCTTCAGTGTCATTGGATATGCTTGTGCCAGAAGCTGGACCGACATCTTTGATTATCATCTCTTTTGTGGCATCTTCAAGAGCCTTCATTGCCTTTGCAGTTCGCTCCTTTTCAGCAGCAGCTTCTGCTTTTGTCTTGTCGTTAACCTTGGTTATAAATCGAGTATATCGTTGATTGGTCGCAGCTCCTGAACCCATGAACCTGACCATCATATCCTCGGGAGTTTTGGTGAATCGATCTTCATTTCGCATGACTGAATCAGAGTTGTAACTATCCAAAAAATCGAAACAGACATTAATATAATTAGTTTAGCCCACCACCACTGACAACAATGTCTTTGAAGGTACCGACTCTAACTGCATTATTTGCTGCATTAACAAGCAGTCCTGACGGGTCAAGTTCATCGAGCAGTTGAGTTACGTCTTGGTTTATGAACTCGTTTAGTTCCAGAGTCAATAGACCATTGCTCTTCAGGATTGCAGTCAAGAACCTTTGGCAGTTATTTGTTGCTGGATGATATGGGAAGAAGTCTTTACCCATGAACTTGGCTGTTTGTTGAACAAGTCTGTTGAGAGTTAAGCCATCCCTGGTTTTTGCCAAGACTCGCTCGCCACCCTCCTTAAAAGATCGTTCGATGTTGATTCGTTCGTTCTTTTCAAGAACAACTCTTTGACTGTTCTCGAGAGTGCATATCATGTACAAGTGGAATAGGGTATCATAGTTGTATTTTTTGAGCAGCTCTCCATAACGACCTCGGGTGATTAGGTTAAGCATTCCATCGAGAGGTATGACTTTAATAGGAGCCCTGTACACTGATATCGATACAATCTTTTGATTACCAAGCTCTTCCATGACTTTACGCTCTGGTGGAGGTAGCTGGAATTGCCCATACCAAAGAGTCTTTGCAGTATCCCTGAGGCCATCAAAAATACCATTGCCGAAGACTTCACCAACTTCAGAGAAGCCAATTTGATAGGCACCATTCGGTTTGTAGACACTCATTCCTGGTATTGCAGTGTAATAAAAAAAGTTTAATCGATACAAATTAGTCATCTGATACGGTCTTGAACTTGTCTATTCGCAGACATACAGTAACCCCATTATCGTTAAAGCTTATAGGTCTGTTAAGCTGATCGGTGAACCAGATGCGTATAGACCTTATCTCAGATCTATCGACAGTTAGGAACTGCAAGTTGACAATCTTCTCCTCAATGGTTGAACCAGGGAAGTCGTTTGGTAGGAAGTTATGCAGCACTGTACCATTGCTGCCATTAAAGAAGGTGTTTGTGACGATGTCAGTATTCAGGTTGTAACTTGTCACCCCTCGGTTCAGATCAGGATTGTTTGGACCAAGAGTCGTTGTTGATATAACTCCTGCAGTTGCTCCAATGAGCTTGTAGAAGTCTCCAGTGGTGAACCTGAATCGATAGGCTGCATCATTGATCTCTTGTATAACCTGGAAAGTCGCATTGTTAACTCCAAGGAATAAGAAGAACTCATCATCAGCACCACCAACTCCTGGAGTGTAGTGCCCGTTGGCTTTCATTGTATTCTTGAAGTGGTCATTGATTGATGAGACGCTGTATGTTCCTGCTGGAATTGTCACAGTATTCCAATCAACTCCTGCATTGTGGCTGTACTCAAAGGTGTGGTTGTTGAATGTTGGATTGATATTGTCAATGTCATAAACGTACTTGAAAGAGGTTAGAGCAACCCTCCACTCATACCTATTCATCCTACTTCTTGGTAACGGGATCGGGTTTGAGTAGATGATTGTAAAGTCGGCAGCATCCTGCCCCTCGGAATTAATTGTCAGTGAGATGGACATCAGTGACTTATCAAAAAATAAAAGGAGATGTCAATTAAAATCACTTTATTCCAACGATTGCATAAATCTTGCGATGGTCTGCAGGAGTCAAGTACTTCTCCTCCTTCAGGATGTCAGTGATTGCAAGCATCTCATTGATGTTCTCTTGACTGTTATTGCCTGACGATATCATACCAATCAGTACATGGAGTCTCTTCTTGAGTTGTGGATTGGTCATTCTGGAGTTGGTTATTTTTTGGGCTCTCTTCATACCAGCACCACTTGATGGAGTTGGGTTAAGTGCTGAACCAGGTTTACTCGGAGGTCCTGGTGGCGTTGACGATGGTCCAGAAGTACCTAATGAGTTTAACCAGGTCTTGTATAGTTGAAACTCTGAATACCTCCTGAGGTAAAAGCTGTCTTGTATGACAACTGGATTTTTTGTGCCGACAATAGACTTATGAGGACTTTTGATGAAGTCCAGATAATCTTGGTAAAGCTTTATTGACGCGACATCAGGAGTGTACTTACCAGTCTCATACAACATTTTAACACTTGACCCATTATCATCGGTGAATTTATCAAAAGAGCTGAATGGAAGTAGCATGAGAATGAGGAAGAACAAGTTTGATGTAGTTGGTTCACTGAACATAGTCTCAGTTACTTTTTTGTTCTCGAATTCGACTTCGATATTTGCTGAAGTGTTTACGTAAGGAACGATCGTCCTTGCGACCATTGATGAAGCAGGATTTTGATTGACGGTAAGCTTGTAACTAAAGACGAATGTGTCGTTTTTATCATCAGTTTTGTAAGGGTTGTCATTTCGGCTCTTGTTGACAGCTGGTGACTTGTAGAATGCAATAAGCTGATCCAAAGGAGACCTGGCTGTAGTAGGAGGATTTGATGTTGTTGGTGTAGGAGGCATTGAGGTAATTGATCCAGGCGTTGTAGAAGGTCCTGTACTGATTGGTGGAAGCGATGAAGGTCCAGAAGGAACACTCGGTCCGCTAGCCTTTGCCATACCTTGAAGCTGAGCATTGAGTAGACCAACCTCATTCTGGATCTTGACAAGCTCTGCTCGAGTCTCCGCGGCTCTCTTATCCTCAATGCCACGAAGACGTTTGATGTTAGTTAGCGGCTCGCCCTTGGAATCAAACATATCATTGAGCTTGATGCCTTCAAGTCTAGCATCAACACTATCCTTGATCTTGGCACGGCGTAGACGCAGCTCTTCTTCGAGTGACGTTCCCATCTGATTGTCAAATATGCGCGCTTGGAGTATCTTTTTTGACTCGTTTATCTTGTTTTGCAGTTGTGCGACTTTACGCACGTCGTACATGTCACCATAGCGATACATTGACATCTTGTTATTTTGATAATAGCACATTTTGACTTTACCTTAATATATTAGCAATGAAGAACTTCGATGACGCCGTTGAGAAGTACTCAAAAAAGTACACCGATATCAACCCGTTAGGGCCAGTCTGGCCGTTCAGAATGCTTATGAGTGGAGAGTCTGGTTGTGGTAAGACAAATGCCTTGTTAAACCTTATCCTGGACGGTTACATCTACTATGACAAGATCTACCTTTACGCCAAGAACATCAATCAACCGAAATACACGTACATCATAAACATGATCAAAAAGCGTGAAAAGGAGTTGAGCATTCCTGAAGGCACTTACATATTCGCATCAAGCAATCTTGAAGACGTCGTCAGACTGTCAGATGGTAAGGATGAGAAGAAGAAGCGTGAGACCAAGATTGAGAAGGCTCAGCGAGAGACTCAGGAAGCACTCCTGAACGGTGGAGTTAAGCCATCAAAAAAGAAGGGTAAAGGCAAGGAAAAGTCTGATGAACCAACTTCAGGAGAACCAGCAAAGGAGCGTATGAAGCTTGATAACAAGATCCAAAACTTGATCATCTTTGATGACTTCCTGACTGAGATAAACCAGAGCATAATATCCAACTACTTCATCGGGTCAAGACATCACAACTGTTCATGTGTCTACATATCCCAGTCGTATTACGATACCCCTCATATGATCAGGTATAACTGCGACTACTTCTGCATTTGGAGAGTTAACTCAGAGAGGCAGGTGATTGAGCTGGCTAAAGATCATGCAAGAGGAGTTGACAAGAACGAGTTCAAGCGAATCTATGAAATGGCAACACAACATCAATATCAGTTCCTTATGATAGATAAGAAGACAAAGGAGCCTTCCCTCATTTACAGGACAAACTTTGGCCGTGTTGCAATCAACCAGCAAGAGCCTGCTGAGACAGTTGATAACCAAGACAGTTACTGCGACTCTTACGCATCGACATCTGACTCTGATTAAAACTATATTTAAACCCTCACTTTTTTGTTTCATACAAGCATCACTCGAAGATGTCAAAACTATACGGCTACGACACTGAGACATTGGGAGGAATAGTGGGACCAAGAGGCCCTCAAGGGGTTCAAGGACCCACGGGGCCTGCAGGTGATGCTGGTAATGGCATTGCTAATATCACCTTTGACGACAATAACAATGGAAGCGTCACGATCACGATTACAATGGACGATGCAACCGAGTTCGGCCCATTCACTGGAACTCTGGTTTCTGATAACATCATCTCGCTAAACCAGCTAACCTTGACTGGTACGGATTTAGCTGACAAGTTTACGGTGTCTGACAATGCCACAAATACAGTCTTCACCGTCGATACGCTTGCAAAGACAATAACATCCAATGGTTCGTTCTTCATCAAGTACGCTGCATCTGGAACCCTTTACGATGCTCTCGAGATTGAGAATACATCAGCAGATGCAGATTCAACTGTCGGAATAAGATTCAAAGGGCGTGGCACTTCTGCTGAAGATCTGGAAGGAGCTATCAGCCTATTAACTGCAGGTTTTGATTTCAGTCAACCAATCATCGTTCCGAGTTTAGAATCAGCAGGCTTCAGCACCGTTACAATCAATAATGCAGGAACTGTTACATCCGCACTTCGCCTATCAAACTCCAATGCAGCCGCAAACAGTCGAGTCAACCTTGAGATGGTGTCGCGTAATGCTGCAGGTTCAGGTAATGTGACTGGTAACATCTACTTTGGAGAGGCAGGCTTTTCATTCGATCGCAACCTCGTAGCAACAGCTGATTTTGCAGGTAATCCAAAGACTCTACTCTCATTATCCAACTCTAATGCTGCAGGAGATAGTACTGCAAGGATTGAGTTCCGATCGCGTAACTCTGCAGGTTCATCGCTTGTAACGAACTACTTCGGTCATACTGGAACAACATTTACAATGGATAATGCATTGACAATATCAAAAGCTCTATCAGGTAATGCGGTGCTTGTATTGACTCTCGAGAACAGCTTTCCGTCAGCAAACAGTCGCCCATACATTGAGTTCAAGGCGCGTGATGCGTCAAACAATCCATCTTCTGGACTTATTGTTTACAATGCCATATCAGGATTTATTGTTGACAAACCACTTGTTTGTGCAAGTCTCAGACAATCGACAAACCTCTCAGTCGAACTTGCAGGATTAAGCATCAGGGCTGGAGTGAATTACAATAACTCAACATTTGCAGGCGGTGGGGCTACAAGAGCTGCTGTACTGGAAGTCATTGATACTCATGTTAGAATGTGGACTAATATTGCAGGTAATGTACCAGCAATTCGATACAACTTTTATCATGCAGGTATCGAACCCGCTGCCCATAACGCTTGCGATCTCGGTTCAACAATAAGAGGTTGGAAGTTGATTTACAGTGACTCAGGCATAGTAACAGTTTCTGACGAACGCAAAAAACAAAACATAACAACCACGACATATGGGCTTGACTTTGTTAACGCTCTCAGACCTGTTAAGTATCAGTTTGTTGCAGGAACTTCAGGTCGATATCATCAAGGTTTAATCGCGCAAGAAGTCAAAGCTGTAATGGATGCTCAGAGTATTACAACAACTGACTTTGCAGGCTTCATCAAAGATGAATCGGCCCATCCTGAGACTGGTGAAGTTGCTGACTTTATTGGATTGCGTTATGAAGAGTTTATGGCTCCAATGATTAAAGCCATCCAAGAGCTGAGTGCAAAGGTTGATTCACTTCAGTCTGAGCTGGATGCGCTGGCTCCTTAATTATATTCGAACAATCGTCTTTTTTATCCTATCACATTCGCAGCAATGTCAAACAATACATTCAAGCTCAAGAGCGCATTCGCAGAGATCCATGAGTCAACCGACAAACGAATCAAAGACTTTGAGTATGAACTCGATTCAAGACTCAAGATTGTCGACAAGCATATCGAAGACTTGACTGAGAGCGAAGCGGCTATCCTTGAAAAGCTTGACAAGCTTGAACTCTCGCTCGCCAGAATAACCAAGACCCTCGAGACTGTGTTTGAAGGGTACAGTACATAATATTATCAAATCAGAGCTTCTTTTTTGGCAATACGCACATCAATCCAATGGAACTTCACGACAGGGTAAAGCGCTTATCCGAAATGGCTGAGGCACGCTCGTCTAGCCAGCTTCATGAAACAGCTGCTCATTCACTGGCATCAATCAGACAAGTAAGTACTGAGAACGCTTTGACCAAGCTTAACAACGAGTTTGAGCACACTTGTGTATTTAGATATCCAGACACCAACTTCTACCAGAGGGTAGTTTGTGCAGTCGAGTTTGTGGAGGAGAATATGCAAAAGTACATGGTACTGATGAACATGGCTCCTGATGGAATGCTAAAAGCCAGGATTGCAAGGACTCTCATAAAGAACACAAAAGACACATGTGATAAATCCGACGATGAACTCAATCAACTTATCGATGTTCTCATCAAGGCAACAAAGCGAGCTTACAGGATAAATGGAGGTGGGATCGTCCCAGCCCAACCAAAACCAGAACCATCAAAGCGTAACCAAGGGACAATCAAAGCACTCAAACGCTATCTTGCCAACACTGATGGTAACTGATTATAATTGTAATCTATTGCTTTTTTGTCTCATCCGAGTACAACCATGGACTACTCTCAGATAATCCCGATCGCTTTGTTGGTCATAAGCGAGTTGCTCCCCTTCCTGAACATGATTCCATCAAATGGTATCACCCATACACTTAAGGTGCTTCTTGTCTACATCTATCATCGGCTCTACAGAGCTGCTTCTGGAACTGACTGCGACCTTGTCAAGCAGGCAAAAGGGGATGTAATTAAAAAGGATGAAGCCTTTGTTATTGCATACAGTGAATAAGTCAAGCAATCGGATCGTTACTTTTTTGATGTGTACTAAGACAGCAATATTCAGAAGAGAGTTCAAGGAAGAGCTCAAGTTGCTGATAGGTAAAATCGACGACGGTTATGAGTATATTATCGTACCAAATCCAAAGGACATTGGATCAACCCTTAGCAAGCTTTGCGTAACTGAGATCGTCAAGAACATCGCACAAGACCATATCCTGAATGACTCGAACATGACTCCACAAGTCAAGGCAGCAATACCAATACAGCAAATGTTTGCCATCTACAAGACTGAACTAGATGAGTTCTACAAATCCATGAGGGAGATCAAACACGAGACTATGATGCTCAAGATCATCTTCAGCCCTCATCTGATGGACAACTGGCACAGCAACTTCTCAACCAACCATGCATTCACAAGAGGTGATTTGCTGACTCCTGACGATGTCGATGAGTTATTTAAGCGATTCGACGACTACATGTTTTCACATATTTTTACCCAGGAGATTATTGATGCTATCAAGAACATTAGCTCTCTTAGAATACTAAAAAAAGCAAACGTTGTTAACTCTGTTGACATTCTGACTGCACGTAGGAATAGACAGGACTTGAACGCCGTGTTAAGCGAGGATAAGTGGGAAGATATAAGATTTGGTTATATTGCGAGGTGCTTTGCAGAGCTCTGAGCGAACAACAATTATTTTTTCCAATTGAAAACCTTTATTAGGTCAGACACCGCCAAACAAAATGTCAACTATCTCGATTGACCATCTCCGCAATCCAGGACGAGAAGTCCAACAAGCAAACCTCTACGTCGATGTCAACGCTACGAAGTCTATCTTCACCAAGCCTCCATCAGCAATCAACAAAGTTCCAGTCACTGTCTCCCAGTATGCAAACATCGTTCTTAGGAACAAAGACTTTGACCCTCGCAACATCAACACCCGCACAGTCCTCAAGCTCATCACATCTGGTTATGAGTTCTCAATGAGAGACTCCAAGTACCTGCTCTATGTCACTGCAAGAGCCATTGGACTGTTCAAGGGAGTCGACTACAACAAGCTCAGGAAGAAAGCTCTCTTGGAGGCTGTTGACAATGTCGACATCAACAAGGTTATTGACACTCTAAACTTCGACATTTTTGTCCAGGAAGAGGCCATCGCAGACCTTAACATCCCAAGATCCATCTCAGGACTTGGTCTTAAGGCAGTTTCACTGTCAAGCATCGCTTATGTCAGCGAGTCCAGGTTTATGTACTTGGTTGAGATAACTAGACGCTTCGTCACAAGGTTTATCAATGCCTTTGGAGATGCTGTGGTCAGAGGCTTCCAACGTAGACCCAACGCAACCATTTACATGAACTTTGCTATTGGCACTCCCCATAACAACTTTAAGCAGGTCAATAGCATCAGCTCGCCTACATTCGTCAACTTTATGCAAGCCCCAAACTCACAAAAGAAGGAGCTGCTTGAACTTGAGTTGCTTGATGTATTGGGTGAGATCCTTGACAATATCGACTTCGGTACCAACTCAGACTCGTACATCGCAGGCATTAAGACAGTCACTCTTGACATCCTCTTCCCTGATCCAACTTTTGGAGGCGCAAGGAAGTGTTATGCTGAGCTGAACGAGGAGAACCGTCGTGAGTGTTTTTATGATGTACCTGTTGAGAATGACCTTTGTCTCATTGCAGCAGTTACCATTGCAGCCCACATCAAAGTTCAAGACGTCTTGATCCACAGTGGAGCACTCAGACCAGAAGCAAAGATTGTAGACATGGCTGAGTTTGCTGCAAATGAACCTCAAGTTAAGAGGGTAACTGGACTGCTTTATTGGCACCTGCTAAAGGCAATGGTCGTCAAGCCAGTCGTTGCTGGAGGGTTCACATTATATGACTTGTTCAACATCGAAAACTACCTCGAGATCTATACGCCTGTTTATACATATTACGAAGAGCGTCAAACTGTCAAGAACGTACCATACTATGTGTACGACTCTAAATACGCTACCAAGTTGACTGCTCCTTTGTTCTACTACCAATCCAAACACTTTTGTGCCGTCAGACCAGGCAAAATGAATAAGCTCATGTCCAACGGTAACAGCACCTACTGCATCAGAGGCAACCATGTCAACTGCAAAAAACAAGGTATGTGCAAACCAGCAGTTATCATGGGTAATGATGACATGTGCCAAGTGTGCAAGAGCAACACCTGCGATACAAGGACTCCTGGGTTCCTACCATCAAAAAATGATAAAATCAAGTGCTTCAGCTGCGGCATAAGCTGCTTCTCCGAAAGCTGTAGTGCAATGCACTCTCTCATTTGTCGTACAACTGCATCAACTGTTGATGACAAGAGTCACTGTCCAGAGTGTGGGTTCAAGTTCACTTTCAGAGTCGTTGGGAAGGAGCTCAAAGCCAACCTCCACAAGTGCTACAAGAGCACATGCCCAAAATGTCACGAGAAGCATGACCTGCGATATGATGGAGTGAATGGCATCTGTAAGTTTACCAACCCGGGCACCACAACAAAAAAGCAAACCTATATCGCATTTGATCTCGAGACTGATCAAGAGTCTGGCACCCATATACCAAATTATGCAGTTGCCATAATCTTCAACATCCTTCATAAAGCTGAGGGGCCTGAGCCTTGTGAGTTATTCAGGGCTACATTTAAGTGGAAGTATGATGACAACGATCAAGCTGTTATTGACAGGTTCCTACGCCAAAACGATGAGAGGCACCCATCGGAAAAGCTGTCAAATGAAGCCATCCAGGAACAGGTCAAGAGTCACATTACAACCCATAACTTTAGATCTGGCAACCCAATGAGCATGCATCTTGTTGACGAGTTGTGTTTTTGGTTATTGACCCAGAGGGAGGACATGCTTGCTATTGCTCATTATGGTAAGGGTTTTGACTTCCAGTTTGTCAGGGAGTTCTTAGTCAGGAATGCTAAACGCTTCACTACTGACTATACCCAAAATGGATCAAAGATCATGCGTATGAGTGTCATAGACAACGACTTTGTGTCTAACTTTGTCAAGGAGTCTAGGGCAGTCAAAAAAGAGGCAACCCAGAAGGCTAAACCTAAAAAAGCAAAGAGGGGGCTGTGGTATGATTACAACATTCCGGAAGAGAGTCTAAAGTCAGACTATGTCAATCATGTTCCTGTTGACATGGATGCACTCACAAAGGATATCGAAGCTGCAGTCAATGATGACTCAAGACCCCTCGATGATGCACTCAGCCTTGCAATTAAGGCTTGTGAGGATGAAGCTGCAAAAGTAAAACCAAAACCAAAGATCGTGTTCATTGACTCAATCAACCACATCAGTCTTCCCCTCTCAGGCTTCATAAAAGCATTCTCAATCCCTGACAAGTTTGCCAAAGGTCACTTCCCTCACTACTTTAACAAGCTTTGCAACTGGAACTATGTTGGACCTCTTCCAGACATTAGCTACTACGACCCTGACTCAGTCAAAGATACAGTCCATAACAAGACTCACATGAACACTCACAAAGTCAACCTATACAAGTGGTATCACGAAGAGCAGATCATTAAGGGTGACTCTTGGGACTTCAAAAAAGAGATGCATAAGTACTGCACATCAGATGTTGAGCTTCTCATGCATGGTATTGTCGCTTATTACGGAGCCTGCCAAACTGCTGTCAAGACAATCGATCCAAACTCAGCATTTAACCCATGGGATTATGCAACTCTTGCGTCTTCAGCGATGAACATTCAAAGGAAGTTTTGTATCAAGGGTGATGAGCTGATGGCTGATGATGATGCCCGTCAATCTTACATGGAGTACTTCACCAACTGTTGCAGGTATTATACAGCTCTTGCCAATAAGAACCCTAATGTCACATACAACCCAACTGAAGACCCACTTAACTATGGAGGCATGGATCCTGCTGTACCCTTCCCGACAACTGGAGTTTGCATGGAGAGGTATGAAGATGCTCTCGGCACAACGTTCTCAAAGTACCACTTATTGCTTAGCTGTCACTTCCACGGCTGCCCGTCATGTAGACCTCAAGACGGTGGATCCTACTTTACATCTGGTGCTGCAAGGACGCCTAAGAGCTGTAATCAACATGCTATGGCTCTGATTAGACCAGACAATAACTTCGACACCTTTGTCCACTGGGAGTATGAGTGTAAGGTTAAGGGGTTGATCAATGAAGTTCCAGAAGAGGAGTTCAGGACATTCATCACTCGTGACAACATCTTCTTTGGTGGACGCACTGCACCGACTAAGCTTATGGTTACTGAATTCGATGGTGAGAAGATTGATGTCACATCTCTTTACCCGTCAAGACTATGGAACTGTCCATTCCCTATGGGAACTCCTGATATATTCACCGCCCCATTTAACAGCAAGAAGAGCCCTATGTGCAACCCTGCAATGGACTGGACTCCTGAAGCTCTTACAAGGGAGATTAAACGACCTATCCAAACCAGCGACTATAACAGCTTTGTCTATCATGTTGCAAATGGTGGAACCCCTGAATCATACAAAGCAGGTACCAAGGCAAAGTTCACTAGTATTGCTGAGATATCAAGCACTGATAATTATGAGGCTTTTTACAAAGCTTACAACGATACCAAGGACTTTTATGATGAAGATGGTATCTATGTCATCAGATCAAAGGCTAACCCTGCTAATATCGACAAGCCAAAAAAATGTCTTTATGAATACCTTAGAGGTTGTCCTGCAGCTGTTGCATTTATGAAAAAGTATGGTGTAAAGTATGTCTCAGGTCAAACTCTTGATGATGTCAAACCAAGTAATAAACTCCCGACCATCAGGGATGAGATAGGCTTCAAGCACAACTTTGTCAGCTTTACCGATGGCGACTTCCGTTACATAGAAGCATTGTACAACATGTACGTTGACTGGTTCACCAAGACCTATGGATATGGACCACATCTTCACGAAGTGCTTAACAAAGATACCTTCCAGTGTGTCAGGTTTGACATCGACTTTTGCAAGGGTATGCTAATCCCTGCTGACGAGGTCTACCAATTCATGACCCATATCATGCAGGCAGTCTATGATGTTATTGTTGAAAAATACCCAGGTATGCTTGACTATATCCAAGAGGCTCCTGCTGATCGCCATCCATTTAATGCAGTTAGAGTCAGTGAGTCTTGCAGTCCAAATAAATCATCATTTCACCTGATCACCTATGTCATCGGTAATGCTGACTCCTGTAATGAGTTCTCAAAACAAGTCTATGCAAACATGGCAGGCAAAAAGACTCCTCATCCATTCCTCAAGTACCTAGATATGGGTGTCCACAAAAAGAACCAGAGCCTCAGACTGTTCGGCTGTTCAAAAAATACAGACCCTGAGAGAGTCAAACGATTCTACAACATCTTCCCACAGTACTCCATCGAAGGGGATTTTGATGTCGAACCAATCATGATAGACTCAAATGTTCGTAACAACATTGGGCTTGAGATGATCGCCAGTCATACCAGAATTGACTACACCGAAAATCGTTCTAGTCTTATGCATAGCTCTTTCATTGGATACTACCTCAGCAGCTTCGATAGGTACTTTGACATGGGTTTGAAGTACTTTGGAAGCAATGAACCTGATCAAGCATTCTATGCTCAACTCCCGAAGAAGGAGTATATCCGCATCAACAAGTCTAACCACACCCTAGGTACAGGAGTCATCGACCTCCTCAGGAAGGAGAATGCACTCTTTGACTCTCAATGGACATTCAAAAAGCAGAGTGGAACTGTCTATACCTTCCAAAGACTTATGCCAACCTATTGCGACATATGTGACAGGACTCATGAATCAGACAACACCATGTACGCCTACAACAACTTTAAGGGGGATGTCTTCCGCAAGTGTTATAAGAACCCCACGACAAAGGCTGTCCATGTTGGCAACTACAAAATGGCTACTGATGATATAGTCATCCTTGAGAGTCCCAAACCAAAAAATGAGGAACCAAGTGATGCCTTCAAGCTTGAATCAAAGGCAAGCTCAGTCACATACAAGACGTACAAGTTAAAAGAGACTTTTGTCAGACCGACCAAAAAGACATACTCATACTTTGATATTTGTAGTGGGCAGTTTGTTGACCTTCTACCAGTGATGGCTGCGTATATCAAACTTCATCACAGTGACCAGTTTAAGCTTGTCAATCTATCCCTCACCGACAAAGAGCGCCAGTTCTACACTAACTTCTACAAGCGAGACTGGAACTCCAAGGAGTCGCTCATCTCAGCAAGGGTCAGGATAACCCCTCCTGATAATATGCTTCACCCGATCCTACCAAGACGTAAAGATGAGAAGTGTTTGTTTGATCTCGAGGAGAGAGTCGGCTCATACTGCTTCCCTGAGTTGAGAGCTGCTCTATACAACGGGTATGTCATCACCCAAGTCTTCGAAGTTTCGTACCACAAAAAATCAGATAGGAAGTTCTTCCAAAAGTACATCATGCCAATGATGGCAATCAAGCAAGTTGCAAGTGGGATTAGAGAGAACATCGTTGACTTAAAGACTGGAGTCATCACTGATAACAAGACAGGCAAGGTTGTACCAAATAACACTATAACCTCAAAAACAGACCTCACCCTACTCAACCTTGATGACTGTGCTATTGATGAGGCTAAGCTTGACAAGTATATCGAAACCACATTTAAAAAGACCAAGATACTATTACCAAAAAAGCTTATCCTTGAAACCAAGGGTTTCAGTAATGAAGGACTGCGACTTGTGTCAAAGGCATACCTTAACAGTCTATGGGGCAAGTTCGGCGAGAACCATGACAAGACTCATTACAGAGTCTTTTGCAATGAAGCTGAGTTGATCAAGTTTGAGACCGATCGAAGAGTCGACCGTCATAGCGTGCGGCTAGATGTAGTTCCAAATAGTGAGAACACTGAGATTTCAGCTATCATTGCAAACTACAAAAACTCATTCGGAGAGATCACTACTAACAACTACACTAACTACTATATTGCAGCCTACACCACATCTCATGCCAGACTCTACCTCTGGAAAAAGCTCCACAAACTAGGAGACCGAGTTGCCTACTATGACACCGACTCAATCGTCTACAAAGCAAATACAGGACCAAATATTGTTACAGGCAACTCCCTCGGCGAGTGGGATTCAGAGATTGACAACAACATCTATAAGCCTAGTGACAAGTGCAAAAACTTCATCACTGACTTCTACTCCATTGCCCCTAAGAGCATGGCTTACAAAATCAGCTACAGTTTCAGCAAGTACCAAAAAATGATGGGATCCCTTGGTTATGAGGTTCTATTCCCAGTCCATGGAGAGACAACTGTCTACCACTACATGAAAAGCGGAAGCCTCGTCAAAGTCTATAAAACCATAGCAGAAGCTGACAGTGAATTGTCCAAGGTTCCAGGAACCCTTATTAACATCTTCACTAGGAGTCGATCCAAGAACCTATGCTTCATAAAGTTTGAGATGTTTGCCAGCGAGTACAAGGCAAATGTTGTTAACAACCCCGATCTCAAAAGACAGTACAAGTGTATCGCAATCGAGCTATCCTCCGATTACTCATTCATCAAGCACAAGGGAGTCATCCTAAACATGACCACAAAGTTTCAGCTCAACTACGAGAAGTTTGTCGAGGCTGTCACTGAACAGTGTAAGCATATCATAAGGTCAAAGCTGCAGGTCGTTCCCAACAATCGATTCACCTGGCAGACCCCAAACAGTACTATGTTCTCAGTCAACAAAAAATCAAGACATATAACAGTCAATGTCGACTATAACAAGATCTTCCAGTTAACCTTTGACAAAGGCTACTTACTCATTAAACACGAAGGCGAGCGTGTAACAGAAGTCAGTACCCGACCATTTGGATTTAACAAGGACTTGTTGTACCGAGGTGACTGGCTTGTCTTTGATCCTAGGCTCTTGACTGGTATAGTCAGACCCAAGTTCGATTAATTACGAACCTTATTTTTTTGTCTGTATACTAACATTAACCTCGTAGCAAATGAAAGAGGTATATTTTTGTCATAACGACGGAGCCGGTCCAAAAGAGCTTGATGCAGCTGTTTCAAACAACAAATCTACCTTCATTCTGGCAAGGTTCCTCATTATGCGAATCATTGGAGGGTTGAACAGACTTCTTAAACTTGTAATTGACGAAAAGGCCGACACACGAACTCTCGACGAGGGAGGAGCCGTGAAGGCTGCTCATCCGCGCTTCTTTTTTTTTTGCAATCGACTCTGCTCATGAACGAACCGACGGCTCGGCGGAAGCTGGGAGTGGGAACGGTAGTTATGCTCGGAGCTGGGCTAGAGCGATAGATATAAGTAGAGTTGGACGGAAATCAAAATGGCGATTATTGAGGCAGACCAGAAATCACGGACCAGGATTTAAGCAGTTTATACATAAGCTATTCATCGATTTGGAAATACGGTAGGGTTATACATTCT